>Ga0118677_10000742_pt1 | contig 70801 bp, 41 predicted proteins | sample AliMusrvi5mmetaG_FD_86154 | JGI IMG/M metagenome (GOLD analysis project Ga0118677, IMG submission 86154) | reverse complement strand
TGTCAGGGCTGGATACATAAGGTGATTTGGTATAAGGTACGGATTCTGCACTGATACTGTCAACCCAGGTGCCTTTCCATGCATTTGTATTATCAAGATAAAGCTCGATGATGTTGCCGTCAGGCATGGTTCCGGTTGATGTCCTTGTCCAGATGTAGTTCAGTGAATCAACATTGCTGCTGGAAGCGCCACGAACCATTCCGAAGATGTGAGGTTTGTCGTTTGCGTCAAGTACGATACTGGCTTCTTCAAAATAGGGTTTGTAAACAGAAGTATCCATGTTGGTAGGATAGATGTGTTCTCTGATAGCGGGTACTGTGCTCCAGTTAAAATAATCCAGGATTGTCCAGGTTGTACCTTTGTCGGTTGATTTCCAAATGATCGGCGTGATTGAAGGTTTGCTGGCAGGACGATTGTCGCCAGCAAGCATCATCAGGTAGCCAACACTGCCATCTTTTGACCATGCGGCCTTGGTATAAGAACCATCAACGTAGATTAATCCGGTTGAAGCAGCAACGATGTTCGGAGTGATCTCTCCTTTTGCAGCCCAGTCAACCTGTTTGGTTGTCGTGTTCCAGGTTCCGTTCATATCAAAAACCCTGCAATCTGTATAACCTGTTTGTGCGGAATTCAGAACCGTGCCAATACCACTGATATGGAATCCTCCATCAGTTGTAGCCGTTAATCCGTTACGCATCAGCTCCAGGTAGGTAGCATCTGTAGCAAATTCCTGGTGATTCTGACCTGTTCCGTCATATTTGCCGGAATGGTAATAATTTTCATTCCACACTGAATTTGTGTTGAGCGGGCCTGCAACGAGTGTATACACGTTAGCAGTATCAGTATTTCCTGTCGGATTGTAGAAAACGCCACTTGGATAGCGGTTAGCAAGACCATTGGTCATGGCTATCTTCTGTGTAAAAGTAGTTCCACGATCAGCAGAGAAAGCTGTGATGATATCATTACCCGTGCCAAAAGGAACCAATGTTCCTTTATCATTACCCCTGTGGGTGAACATGATATTATCCAGGTCTTTATTATAGGTAAGACAATTCTGGAAAACCAAGAGTCCACCATAAATGTTTCTTGCACTACCAATGAGGGTAGTTGCTAATGCAGTGTTCCCTTTGGATTCATTCTGGAATAAAGTTGTTGGAAGATTACCCGTGTTTGAAGTTTCTTTGTCAATCACGTTTGTTGCCATGGTTGGGCTGTGCTTTGTGGCTACAGCTTGCTGTCTGCCTGCCTTTTGGGCTATGGTTGATCCCATAATCGCCAGGGCGAAGACAAAAAGTAACAGTTTTTTCATCATTTTTTGTTTTTAAAGGTGAACATTAAAAGAGTAAAGGTTTATTAATTTTTCAATGGCATAGAGTACTGCAAAGATATAATAAAGAAATATCCAATCTGTAAAATTATTAATTAATTCTTTTCACGTTTTGAAATTTACAGGGAAACAGTAATTTTGACAAGTTTTAGACCTGGGATAGCTATCGTGATGAATGGATTTTCATCACGCGTTAGGTATTACGAATTACTTCCGGTTTAGAGGTCTCATCTCACAAATTAACCTCGTTTGTAATGCTGTATCAAGAAATAAAAGCACTTGTTGGTAAAGAGATCAGGCTTGAATTACGGCAGAAATACGTGATCAACGGGATTTTGCTCTACCTGGTCTCAACGATCTTCGTTACCTTCCTGGCGTTTGATGATATCGTCAGTGCGGAAACATGGAATTCACTTTTCTGGATCATCCTCCTTTTCGTCGCCGTTAACGGGATTTCAAAGAGTTTCCTGCAGGAAAGCCCGGCCCGGCACATTTATTATTATACCATTGCAAGTCCGCAGGCTGTCATCCTTTCAAAAATTATTTATAACCTGCTGCTGATGATCATCCTCTCTTCCCTGAGTTTTCTTTTTTTCGTCCTTATGATGGGAAACAAGGTCGTGGATATTCCGCTCTTCCTGACTTGCCTGTTGCTCGGCAGCCTTGGGATGACATCAGTTCTTACCATGGTCGCAGCCATTGCTTCCCGGGCCAGCAATAATTTTTCACTCATGGCAATCCTGAGTTTCCCAATTATTCTACCCCTCCTCAGCACCCTGATGAAAGTCTCAAAAAGCGCGTTGACCGCCTCATCTGGCAGCGGTAATGCCGGCTTCATCGTTCTATTACTCACCATCAACGGAGCGGTGATCGTCCTTGCTTATTTATTATTTCCGTACCTTTGGCGGGACTAAATGCCGGTCAGTTGATTTTATATTTGCACCTTAATGATAATTGACGATTGGACGACTTACGATTTACGAATGAATTTTCATATTGACGATTGACGATTGAAAGTGAAAATAATCTGAAGTAGTACCTCAGGAAATTCAATCGGAGCTCGTAAATCATGTAAATCATAAATAATTACAGTTTCTTCAGCATAAGCACAGTATAGTATTTGATTCAATCCATTGGCTGAATGATAAAAAAAGATTGGTGGAAGCTTCTTTCCGGGGTATTGTTACTCTACGCCATCATAGCCGGGTTCTTTACCGCGATTCCTTTGAAACCGGTTACAGAAGAATCCATGAGGAACCTCTATTTTCATGTGGGAATGTGGTTTGGAATGTTCTCCATGCTCATCACCGGTTTTATTTTTAGCCTGAGGTACCTGAAGAAATTTGATGAAATGATGGACATCATGGCCGTGGAAGCCATCAATGTTGGTTTGCTTTTCGGCATCCTGGGAATCTGCACCGGAATGGTCTGGGCCAATTTTACCTGGGGAACGCCCTGGGTCAAGGATCCGAAGCTGAATGGTGCCGCAGTCGGGATTTTTATTTACCTTGCATATATGATCCTGCGCGGATCGATCGAAGATGTGCACAAGCGGGCCAAAGTCGCTGCCGTCTATAACATCCTCGCATTTATCCTCTGGATTGTTTTTGTGATTATACTGCCTCGTGTTTCAGGGTCAAGTATCCATCCCGGCACTGGAGCGGAAGTTCCGGTGATGCCCATGCACCTTGATCCATCAATGCGTCTCGTGTTTTACCCTGCAATGGCTGGATGGATCTTGCTGGGATTCTGGATATTTCAGATCCGTGTAAAAATGAGAAAAATTAAACTTACCATCGATAATATATAGACCCATGCTGATCTGCGGAAAAATATTTGTAGTCGTTGCCGTATTGGCGATTATCCTGGTTGGAATATTCTCCTACCTGTTTTTCATGGACAGGAAAATAAATAAACTGGAGAAAGAGGTTAATGATAAAATTGCTGACACAAAGAAGAAAAGCTAAATGAAAACCATTCATATAATTATTATCCTGGTTGTTGTAGTTATTGTTGCAATCGTTATTACCACACTTTCTAATGCAAGCACATATTCTACCTTTTCTGAAGCAGGCCATAAACCAGGAAAAGAGGTTCAAATCATGGGGAAATTGGATAAAACCAAGCCGATGGAATACGATGCAAGGAAAAATGCAAACCGGTTTTCATTTTATCTAATTGATAGGAAAGGAACTGAAAAGAAGGTGGTCTATAGCAATGCCAAACCACAAGGTTTTGAGACAGCTGATACTATTGTGATAATTGGTTTTATGAATAAAGAGGAATTCAATGCCCGGCAATTACTGCAGAAATGTCCTTCAAAATATGACACTAAAAAAGTGTCCGAAAAGTTTGGAGTACAAAAGTATTAGGTTTTTCTCTGTCAATCCATGGCCTATAAGTCTCTCACACACTTTATTTCTCTCCTCGATTCAGCAGGAGAATTGACCCGGATCAGCGAATTCGTTTCTCCCCACCTTGTAATCTCCGAGATTGCCGACCGTTTCATCAAGCACAAAGGGAATGCCTTGTTATTTGAGAATACAGGCACAGCGTTTCCATTGCTGATCAATGCCTTCGGATCCGAAAAAAGAATGTGCATGGCGCTGGGTGTTACCCGCCTTGACGAAATCGGGGATAACATCAACCAGTTGCTTCAAAACCTGCTGGGTCCAAAGGAAAGCTTTCTTGATAAGCTTAAGATGCTTCCTTCATTGAATGAAATGGCTTCTTTTATGCCAAAAAGAATTGGCAGGAAAGGTGATTGCCAGGAAGTGATCATGCCCAACCCTGACCTCGGCAAACTCCCCGTGCTCACATGCTGGCCTGCTGATGGCGGACCTTTCATCACCCTGCCCGTGGTGCATACAAAAGATGCATTGACCGGGATCCGGAACATCGGCATGTACCGAATGCAGGTTCTCGGGCCTGCTACTACCGGGATGCACTGGCATCTGCACAAAGGTGCAGCACAGCAGTTCAGGAAATACAAGGAACTTGGTCAGAAAATGCCCGTCAGCGTTACACTTGGTGGTGATCCTGCTTATACGTATGTGGCTACGGCACCGCTTCCTGAAAACATGGATGAATATCTTCTTGCCGGATTTCTCCGGAAGAAAAAAGTTGAACTGGTTAAATGCCTTACCAACGACCTGGAAGTGCCGGAAGATGTCGATTTCGTGATCGAAGGATTTGTCGATCCCAACGAAGACCTGGTTCTTGAAGGTCCGTTTGGCGATCATACCGGCTTCTATTCACTGGCTGATTATTATCCCAGGTTTCATGTAACGTGTATCACGCACCGGAGGAACGCTGTTTATCCGGCCACCATCGTGGGAATTCCCCCGATGGAAGACGAATGGCTGGGGAAAGCTACCGAGCGGATTTTCCTGGTTCCGATCAAGGCTACCGTTGTTCCAGAATTAACGGAAATGAACATGCCGGTTGAAGGCGTCTTTCATAACATTGCGCTGGCAGCCATTGAAAAAACATATCCCGGGCAGGGACTCAAAGTCATGAACTCTCTGTGGGGCGCTGGACAAATGATGTTCAACAAGATCATGGCCGTGGTTGATAAGAATGTGGCTGTTCAGGATTATGAAGCTGTGGCAAAAGCCATATCAGCCAATACGGATCCGCTCCAGGACATCCAGTTCATCCGGGGGCCGGTCGATATTCTGGATCATTCTTCCCGGAATTTTGCCTTTGGCAGTAAGATGGGAATTGATGCCACCGAAAAACTTCCGGGTGAATCTGTTCCTGCCATGGTTGAAATTGCTGATGTTTCAGCAGTAAAAACCGCACTGCTCAAGGAATTCCCTGAAATCAGGTCCGTGAACGGGCAGCTTCTTTCAAAGGGTATTTCAATCCTCATCATTTCCATGCATAAGTCCAGGAAGGGCCATGTCAGGGAGATCTGCAGGAGTTCCATTCAGCAAGGATACATGAAAGGAATTAAATTTATCGTAGTGATGGATTCCGAAGTCAATGTTTTTCATCCGGGTCTTGTTGCCTGGATCTGCTCGAATAATATTGATCCGATGAGGGATTGTTTTTTCCTGCATGACGAACACGACTTTCCTTATCCGGTGTTGTTCATCGACGGAACAAAAAAGACTGAATATTATGACGGGTTTCAACGGGAGTGGCCAAATATCATTGTGATGGATGATGCCACGATCAATTTTGTAGATGAGAATTGGGGTAAATTCCTGGCGGTCCCGTTCATTTCTTCCCCGTCAATCCAATATAAATCCTTGGTTTTCCAGGGAGGTGCAGTTATGGATCAGCATGAAGAACAAAAATGAAGAAATTTTTATACATTTGCGCCACCTCTTATTGGTTTGTATGAAAAGACCTTTGTTGCTGGTTTTCATTGGGTTCCTGTTAATTTTTCCTTTGCTGGGGAAGGGCCAGAACTGCATTGTGCAGGGAAAGGTTTCAGATGAACAGACCCATGAACCGCTGGCATTTGTCAATATAGGCATCAAGGAGAAAGCCACCGGTACTTTCAGTGATGAGAACGGCTTGTTCAGGATGGAAGTTGCCGGGAAAGAGTGCACGTTTATCATTTCTTATGTTGGGTATGATAAAGTGGAAAAACACATTTCCATTGATGGCCGGAACAGGATTATTCTTGACATAGAGCTTACCCCGACTTCTCTTGAACTGAGCACGCTTGTGGTCTCAGGATCAAAATATGAGCAGAAGCTGGAGAATTCCATCGCCACCATCGAAGTATTGAAATCCGCCTCAATCCAGGTTTCTAATCCCGGCAGCATTGATAAGGTGATCGATAAGGTTCCGGGAATCACGATCGTCAATAATGAACCGCAGATCCGCGGTGGCAGTGGGTTCAGTTCCGGACTTGGCAGTCGCGTGATGGTGATGGTTGATGATATTCCCGTCCTCCGCGGCGATGCCGGGCGACCAGACTGGGGATTTCTGCCGGTCGATGATGTTGAACAGATTGAAGTCGTCAAAGGTGCATCATCCGTTGTGTACGGATCATCCGCTATCACGGGTGCCATCAACATCCGCACGGCCTACCCGAAAGATAAGCCGGAGACAAAAGTGAATACATTCATCGGGATGTACAGCAAACCGGACCGTGAATATGCCACTCCATGGTCGGGTTCGAATCCGCTAATTTTTGGCGCATCCATCTCGCATCTGCAAAAAATCAACAACCTAGATCTTGGTATTGGCGCCACATTTTATAATGACCAGGGCTATGTCCGTGGCACGCCGGAAGCAGCTTCCGATACTGCATTTAACAAGGGACAATTTGAACAACGGGTCAAATTTTATTTTAATACCCGGATCCGCAACAAAAAGATCGAAGGTCTGACTTATGGCATCAACGGGAATTTCATGTATTGCGACAAGGCGGAAACCTACTTCTGGTATGATGCCGATACCAATCTGTACCGGTCTTTCCCGGGCTCATTGTCACATTTTAAAGAATTCACTTTCTATGTGGATCCGTATATAAAATATTACAACAAGAACGGGAACAGCCATAGCCTGAAGAATCGCGTGTATTACGGCAATACCGATGCCAACAACAACCAGTCGAACCTCTACCTGACAATTTATAACGAGTATGAGTACACCAAGAAATTCCATAAGCTGGATGACCTGATGCTGGCAACGGGTGTAGTGAATACGTTCTCCCGTTCTTTCGGGAAAGTCTTTTCCGGTGAGCTTGCGCCTGACGGGACGACTACTGCCAACCAAAATGCCGAGTATCATTCCGATAACTTTGCAGTCTATGCTCAAATTGAAAAGAAATTTTTCGACCGGCTTACGATCCTTGTAGGTGCCCGCTGGGAATATTATGAAATAGACGGTTTGAAGGAAAATAAACCCATCTTCAGATCGGGGTTGAATCTCCAGGCAGCAAAGGGAACCTTCTTTCGCGCTTCTGTAGGGCAGGGCTACCGGGCTCCAAGCATCGGTGAACGGTATATCACGACAAACTCCGGTGGTTTTGGATTCTACCCCAATCCGGACCTGAAATCGGAGACCTGCATCTCATATGAGGTTGGAGGCAAGCAGATGTTCAAACTCGGGAAATTCGTTGGAATGGCTGATGTTTCAGGATTTCTCGAAAATTATGAAAATTATGTTGAATTCAATTTTGGCGTCTGGGGTAACAACCTGAACCTGAACAAGGATCTTGGATTCAAATTCCTGAATACCGGTCCTGCCAGGATTTATGGCGTGGATGCAGAGGTCGGCGGTGAAGGGAAAATTTGGAAAAACCTGGAAATGTCGGTCCTGGCTGGATACACCTATTCTGTTCCCGAAGCCTTGGATAAGAATTATGTGTTCTATACGCATTATGAGCAAAAGCTGCAGCGCAACGTCAATTATACGTATGCCAATACATCCTCCGATACCTCGGGCAACATACTTAAATACCGGATTCAGCATTTGTTTAAGACAGATCTCCAGGTCACCTATAAAAAGAAATTCGCGGCCGGGATCACGGGCCGCTATTACGGTTACATGAAGAATATCGACCTGTTCCTGGAAAAGCTGGATAATCCGGGCCAGATGCATTCGGGCATCGTCAATTACCGGCTGGCACACAACGCCGGGAATTTTATCATGGATTTCAGGGTAAGCTACAGCTACAAGGAATTCAAGTTTTCTGTCCTGGTCAACAATTTCTTCAATACGGAGTATTCCCTGAGACCAATAACCATCGAAGCTCCGCGGACAACTTCATTACAGGTTCTCTTTCACATCTAAATAAATAATCAACTAAACGTTAAAATTGTAAATCATGAAAAGAATTTTTACACTGACAGCCCTGGTTTTATTCAGCGTTGCATTCGGATTTGGCCAGACCGGTATTTATGGCGGAGGCTTTGAACATTGGAAACAGGTGCCGACATATAATTACTATGAACCGGACAGCAGCATTTTTTCAACATTGAACAAACTGGATACGGTTGCTGCAATGCGGCCAATGGTTACGGTTTACCCATGTGATACTGCTCACAGCGGAAACTATTCAGCCAGGCTGGTGACCTGTTATTTCAACCTGCTGAATATAATCATCCCGGGTGTCATTGGTACCATAAAGCTCGATTGGGTTTACCAACGGGCAATCCTTGGAATGCCTTATCCTTACGGTGATTCACTGCCCCACCGGTTTTCCGGATACTACCAGTCTTATCCTGCCGGAGCTGATTCTTCAGCAGTGGTTTTCCTGCTTTCAAGATGGAACCCAACGTTGCACGAGCGTGACACCCTTGCTTATAATTACCAGGCATTTACCGGAACTGTAAATACATGGACACCCTTCTCAATCCCGATTTCATACTGGAATTCAACAAGACAACCCGATTCCCTGACTATTCTTTTACTGTCATGCGGGGGATTCAATGCACGCAATATGTTTGGAAGCAAGGGCCAGGTTGGCAGTACAGCACTGTTCGATGATGTCTCTTTAACCGAATTTCTCGGACTTGGCGTTCCTGCCCTTTCACAGTCTTCAACTACGGTTCGGCTTTCACCAAATCCCGCAACAGACATTCTGAAGATTGAACTTGGAAATACGCTGAAAGACGGTTATTTCGAAATCTACAATGCCCAGGAAAAGCTGATGAACAGATTCCAGGTGAATGGAAAAACCAGCCAGATCAGCGTAAGTGATCTTCCGGCCGGAATGTACTATTATAAACTGACGGAGAGCAACAGTTTGCTTAACACAGGAAAATTTATCGTAATAAAATAATCTTTAAACACCAGTTTTATGAGTGAAATCAAGACTTCTCAGATGGCGTACGACTTCGAAGACAAGTACGGCGCGCACAACTATCACCCACTTCCTGTCGTTCTTGCAAAGGGCCAGGGTGTGTTTATGTGGGATGTGGAAGGAAAAAGATATTATGATTTCCTGTCCGCTTATTCTGCCGTCAACCAGGGTCATTGTCATCCGAAGATCATCCAGGCGATGATTGACCAGGCACAAACGCTGGAGCTTACTTCACGTGCTTTCTATAACAATGTCCTTGGCGAATATGAAAAATTCGTTACCGGGTATTTTGGGTATGAGAAAGTACTGCCGATGAATTCCGGGGCTGAAGCCGATGAAACGGCATTGAAGCTGACCCGCAAATGGGCGTATAAGGTAAAAGGAATTCCTGAAAACCAGGCAAAGATCATCTGCTGCGAGGGTAACTTCCATGGCCGTACGATTTCCATTGTCTCCATGTCAACGGATCCGGATGCACGGGCCGATTTCGGGCCGTTCACGCCGGGCTTTATAACCATTCCATACAATGATCTGAAAGCGCTTGAGAAGGCACTGGAGGATCCCAATGTTGCCGGCTTCCTGGTTGAACCGATCCAGGGTGAAGCAGGGGTTTATGTTCCGCAGGAAGGATACCTGAAGAAAGCATCGGAAATGTGTAAGGCAAAGAATGTCCTTTTCATTGCAGACGAAGTCCAGACGGGAATTGCCCGTACCGGGAAATTGCTTGCCTGCGAGTGGGAAGGTGTTCGCCCGGATGTCCTGATCCTCGGGAAAGCCCTTTCGGGTGGCGTATACCCGATCTCTGCAGTCCTGGCTGATGATAAGATCATGCTTACCATAAAACCCGGTGAACATGGTTCCACATTTGGCGGTAACCCGATCGCCTGCCGCATTGCCATTGCAGCACTGGGAGTCATACGGGATGAAAAACTGGCTGACAATGCTGAGAAAATGGGTAAGATCTTCCGTGATGAATTAAAGAAGATCGAATCACCCATGATCGAACTTGTCCGTGGCAAGGGATTACTGAATGCCGCTGTGATCAAACCCATGAACGGCAAAACTGCCTGGGATGTATGTTTGAAGATGAGGGATAACGGGCTTCTTGCAAAACCAACGCACGATCATATCATCCGGTTCGCTCCTCCGTTGGTGATCACGGAGGCACAGGTCCGCGAAGCCGTTGAGATCATCGCCCTGTCATTGAAATCGTTTTCCTGATAGATTAGGATAGAATTTTTTTCCTGGAAAACCCCAGCTTCGATGTAAAAATTTCTCGCTGATTTTCGCAAATTACTACGCAGATTTTCGCAGAAGAAACATCGTAATATTGGTATTATTACTTACAAGAAAAGTCATCATTAACTTCCTGGAAATTCTTATAATAAAAATCCTTGAACTCTAGTGCTGGAATAAGTTGACTTTCGACTTTTGACTTTCGACTTTCGACTTTCGACTTAGAACGTCGCCAGTAACTTAAGATTGAACTGTCGGGGTGTGAGGTAATTCGGAACAGCATATTGACGGTTGTTCACATCCGTGACCCAGAGGTAGGAAATGGTGTTGCTGAATTGCAGCAGGTTGAATACTTCGAGCGATAACCACAGGGATTGAAATGCCCGTAAAGGATTTTTACTCGTAAACTTTGTTGTCTCCCCGATGAGTTGTTTTGACAAGCCAATATCCACGCGCCGGTAAGCCGGGATACGCATGGTCTGATCCTGTTTCGGTGAGTTTGGTGGTCCGAAGGGCAGCCCGGTTCCGTAATACAGGGTGAGATTCATTCTCCAGGAAGGGTAATGGGGAATATAATCCTGGAAGAAAATACTCAGGTTGACACGTTGGTCGGTCGGTCGCGGGACCCAGAAGCCGCCATCATTCTCCATCGTCTTCATAATGGAAAGGCTGGCCCACGATTCAACTCCTTTCACGAATTCCCCGTTGACCCTGAAATCAATACCGGTCGCCCAGCCGTAGGAATTATTGTTGCCATAATAGCGGATCTTCATGTTGTCGATCTCATAAGGGATCAGGTTTTGAAGGTATTTGTAATAGGCTTCTGCCACGAACTTGAAGGGACGTCCCCAGGCATTGAAATAGTAATCGCTTCCGCCAACAGCCTGAATGGCAGTCTGTGCTTTCAGGGTCGGAATAATGTTGCCATTGAGATCTGTAAGTTCACGGAATGAAGGCGGCTGGGAATAATACCCTCCCGACAGCCTGAACATGGTCTGATGCTTCCACTGGGGATTTAGTGAGATGTTAACCCTGGGATTGAGGAGAAACTGGTTGTTCAGGTCATCATACATTCCCCGGATTCCTGCGGTTAAAGAAACTTCTGACCTCCCGGCCCGGAGGGTCCATGTATTTTGGACGAACCCTGTAAAACGGTTAATATTGACGGTATTGCTGGAGTTGATGTCATTCCACAACAGCAATGAATCCGGTTGACGCGGGATGACATATCCGGCCGAATCATGGGGCCGGGGCAGGGTATAACCGGCCGAATCATGAAGTTCCCATTGATGGATGACATCGTTAAATGACTCATGCTGATATTTTACGGCCCATTGAAGCTGGCTGCTTTTCATATCGTACGTACCCCGTTGCTCTATATTGAAAACGGTACCATTAAGGGAATTCCTTGCATGATTGATGAACGCGCCGATCCCCATCGCTTCCGGAACCTGCCCGGCATTATCCCCTGAAGCGTTTACCTCGAGCTTGCTGAGATAATACTCGGAAGATATATCATAAGTTTCACTTTCAACAGTCTGGTATGCAGATCCGGTGAGTTTCAGCCGGAGCGCCTTGGTTGGCTTATAAGTAGTTGAAATTGCTACCAGGCCGTTCTGGTAATTGTCCACCTCCTGGCCATCAAAATAGAGCGTAAGCTTATAGGTTTCACTCAGGGTTCCGAATGTAGTCTCCTGTGTTTCCGGGATCAGCTTGTAACTGTTGTCAGAATACATTCCAAATAATGAAACCTCCCATTTTTTATTGAACTCATAATTGAACAGCGCCTGGGCATCAAAAAAGCGGGGTTTGTAATTGCCTTTAGTGTCAAGGCCCTTCAGGAAGTAGGAATTGGTCTTGTACCGGACACCAACCAGGTAGGAGAATTTCTTTCCCGCCGTTCCTTCCACATGCGCATTCGCACCCAGGAGGCTGACATCGAATGAAGCAGCAAAAGAGGTTGGTTTCTTGTACTTGATATCGAGCACGGACGACATCTTATCCCCGTATTTTGCATCGAAGCCACCGGCAGAAAAGGAAATCGAAGAGACCAGGTCAGGATTCAGGAAACTCAGTCCTTCCTGCTGCCCGGACCTGACAAGGAACGGCCGGTAAACCTCCACATCATTCACAAATACCAGGTTCTCATCATAATTCCCACCCCGGACCGAATACTGGGAGCTCATTTCATTCCGTGAAGAGACACCCGGAAGTGTCTTGATCAGGTCTTCGATGCTGGCATTGGCTGACGGGATCAGGTTGACTGTCTTCGGATCAAGACGGTTGAATGTGTTGGTCTTCATTTGCTGGTCGCGCACTTCAACAGATTCCAGTTCGGTGGTAGACTTTGAAAGCTGAAGGTTGGATTCCTTCCGCTCACCTGCAGCCAGTTTAACCTCGAACGTCTCAGGTTCATAACCGATGCAGGAGATTGTGATCCTGATCTTTGTTCCCGCCGGGACCTTGATCTCAAATGCACCGTCTTTATTGGAAGTAGTGCCTCCGGGATGATCAACCAGCGTAATATTGGCATTCGGAATGATCTGCTTGTCCTTGTTCCGGAGGATGCCATAAACAACAGCAGTTTGCTGGGCAGACAATAGTGCCGGCAGGAGAAACAAAAAAACCATTGGTATGTAGAGGATCTTCTTCAACCCGTGTTTATTGTTCGGATTTGTATTTCTTTTTCTTAAACTTCCCGTCTTTCCAGGCTTGTATAAACTGGGCCCAGGCAAACGGATTAAAAATATTGAATGGTTGCTGCTGACCAAAGTAATACAATTTACTGGTCTGGTTCTGGATGTAATAGTTATAGTTCATCCGTGCATCCATGGGATAATTGTCGACCTGCAACTGAAAATCAATGGCTTCAAGGTTTTTCCGGGCTCTTTCCAGGTCATCGTCAGGAACTTTAAGATTAACAAATGCCCTTTTGAAATCTTCATACGTCGGCCAGGGAAAGATATAGGCTTCAGAAAGTGTCAGTGTATCGATCGTCATAAGCTGGATGAGAGAATACCGGTATTTTGTAACGGTGTCAGGAATGATGAACGAAGCCGGCTTAAATCCCATCGCATTGAAGAGAACGGTGTCGCTTTTGTGCGCAACAAAGGAAAAGTACCCATAGACATCGCTCGTCGTTCCTTTATTTGTGTTCTTGATGATTATCTTAGTATAAGCCACAGGATTCAGGCTGTCGCCTGTGATCGTGATCCCCGAGAATTGAATGAGGTTGTTCCTGACCTCCTGGGCTTGCAGGTATTGAGAGATGAAGAGAAGCAACAGGATAAATACAGGTATTCGAGACTTATTCATGCGCAGTGGTAATTTCGGTTGCTTCCCGTTATCTATTTTCTTGAAAACGGAAATTATGACTTTTTATTTCTTCAGCCACGGATAAAAAAAAATGCTGTTACGGTTTGAGTAACAGCATTTTTTATATGTTGAAAAATATCTATTTTGCAAGGAATCCTTTTGCACGGGCTTTCTTCAGAACAGCAGAAATACCATTTTTACTGATGGTCCTGATGGCTTCTGTAGAAACCTTTAGCCTGATGAATCGATCTTCTTCAGGAATATAGAATTTTTTGGTTTGCAGGTTGGGATAAAATTTACGTTTCGTCTTGATGTTCGAATGGGAAACTTTATTTCCTCCGATGACTGCTTTTCCTGTTATTTGACAAACTCGTGACATGGAATCCTTGTTAACTTGTTTTTTTTAATTGGAGTGCAAATGTCGTAATATTTTTTCAATTAGCAAAGAAAAAGAGACTTTTCTTTTGGCAACTGCCGGCTTTGTCATATTAAAACTAAAAAAGCCTTAAGCAGATTTCCCACCTAAGGCTTTTGTCAAGCAAACTTGAACGTCAACACAGTATCATGTCAAACCATTTATTCTACGTGTTTTGTTCAAGAATTGTGACAAGAAGAAATCCCCCTTCAAATTACAGGGGATTTCTGATACTATTACATTGGACGATGTGTGTATACAAAATCAGCCGCATTGTTTCCGGTGATGTTGATATCAGTTGATTCAATCTGTCCGTCAGCATATACGTCCGTATTAATATAACCGTAGGTGAAAGATGAAGCAGCATTACCAACCTGGTTCATGTCTTCGGCTTCAACCTGGCCATCCTGATTCACATCTCCACCGAATATCAGCGGGGGAGATGTTGTTTCCCCATCAGCCTCAAGTACAGTTGTCATATTTCCATCCAGCGCCTGGGTCAATGCATCAAATGCATAACTGATCGTGGTTCCTGTGAAGTTAATTGGTAACGCGGAAACAGTTTCGATATGATTGCGTTGTTTGATTGTAAGATAATATGAACCGCTGTTTCCGGGAGCGATTGCACTGACAGTTGCAGTGCCGGACGTGCTTAATGGAATATTCGCTGCAGTATAGGCAACCGTAGGATAATCGCTTACCTGACAGTCACATCCTGCATCATGATGCGTAGTTGAAAGATGCAGCTCAACTGTGATATGATCAGCAACGCCGGTTCCCCACTTAGGAATAACACCTGTGATATTTCCAAATTCATCATAGGTTACATCCTTTGCTTCAAACATCGCACTTGACCCACTATACAGCCCTTCTAGGAATATGGAAGTAAGGTTAAGTGTCTTTGGAGATGCTCCCATTTTAGTAATAAATACATCACTGCCATAGGCAGTTAAATAGTAGGTTGCGCTGCTTGCGTCAAAATCAGCAGTTCCGGCAAAATTCCCGGTAATAAGAACATTGTCTGACAAATCTACGCTGATTGAAGAGCTGGCATCGTACCCACTACCTCCTAAACTGTTTGCCCAGAGAAAATTACCTGAAGGATCCAATTTGGTAACGAAAATATCTGAAGCACCGGCAGAGGTTAAGACATAATAAGTACTGGGATTTGGATCAAAGTCAACCGTTCCATAATAATAACCAGTAATATAAACATTGTTGGCTGGATCGACGACTATAGACATGCCTTCGTCATCACCTGCACCGCCCATACTTCTTGCCCAGACAAAATTACCAGAGGCATCTAATTTGGAAACAAAGATATCATTGCCGCCTTTCGCATTTAACCAACAGGTATCAGAAGGGCTGGTTCCAGGATTAAAATCGACCCAGCCTGAAAAATAACCGGTGGTATAAACGTTGGCCGAGGCATCTAAAGCAATGGCAAGCCCCTTTTCATTTGCATTGCCGCTAAGACTCTTGGCCCAGACAAAATTGCCTGAAGCATCCAGTTTTAAGACATAGATATCGTATGTACCCAATTTCGAACTCATCATAAAACCGGCAGGACCTGGATTAAAATCAACGGTTCCCATATAATACCCGGTTGTATAAACATTCCCGGAGGCATCTGTCTTTATACCATATGTGTCGCTGATATTTCCCCCGCTTCCTTTTAATTGTTTGGCCCAGATAAAATTACCGGAGGGATCATACTTCGCAATAAAGGCATCGCCATAAAAAGCATAGGAGTTAAGAATGAATTCATGGGCTTTGCCCGGTGCCGGGTCAAAATCCACACTTACGCCATCAAAGTAACCGGCGATACAAACGTTTCCGGAGCCATCAACCGTTATTGATTTACCCCAGATTTGATCAGTGCTTGTGCTAATAGTAGCCTCACTGGGAAGGACACCTTTTACCCAAACAAAATTACCATCAGTATCCAATTTCAGGATAAATAGTCCATAACTATTTTCATAATCCAAATAATAAGAACCAGGACCCGGATCAAAATCTACATTTTGAGTAAAAGAACCGACAATATAAGCATTACCTGAACCATCGACTGCAATGGATGTAGGATCATCATAATATACTCCTCCCATAGATTTGGCCCACAAAAAATTACCATTGGCATCCATTTTCTGGATGAAAATATCATCATTCCCGTTCGAGCTTAAAAAGCAGGTATCGGCAGGGCCGGTACCAGGATTAAAATCCATCGGAGAAAGGTAAGAATTAAACCATCCGACCGTATAAACATTCCCCGAAGCATCTGTAGCTATACTGGTCCCGGCAGCTCTCCAGCTTACAGCTCCAATATGTTTTGCCCACTGAAATGGTGGTGACTGAGCAGGTATCACATTCGCATACACAAGAATGCTCATTGTTGCGGTTGTCGCACACAGGCCTGAAGTCGGAGTAAATGTGTAAACAGTTGTTCCGGCAGTAGCCGTGCTGATTGCAGCATTCCATGTCCCTGTAATGCCGTTAAGGGAAGTCGTTGGTAATGTTCCCGGGATGCTGCCAACAGCATAAGGGCCTAAAGCCGTGAATGTTGGTGTGCCGGTGGCACTCACGATTACACTCATTATGGCAGTAGATGCACACAATCCTGCGGTTGGCGTAAAGGTGTAAACAGTTGTTCCTGCAGAAGCAGTGCTGATTGCAGCATTCCACGTACCGGTAATGCTGTTCAGGGAAGTTGTTGGCAATGTCCCCGGAGTTGCGCCAACGCAGTAGGGTCCCAATTGGGAGAATGTAGGCGTAATCGTTGGGTTAACCAATACGCTCATCGTTGCGGTAGTTGCACACTGACCAGCGGTTGGTGTAAAGGTATATACAGTAGTTCCTGGAGTGGCAGTGCTGATTACCGCGTTCCATGTCCCGGTAATACTGTTCTGCGAAGTTAATGGTAATGTTCCCGGCGTTGCGTTCTGGCAATAAGGGCCTAATTGCACAAATGCAGGTGTAACGATCGCATTGACAACAACGCTCATGGTGGCCGTTGTTGCACATCCACCAGAAGTTGGTGTAAAGGTATAAATGGTAGTTCCCGGAGTGGCCGTGCTGATTGCTGCATTCCATGTACCTGTGATGCTGTTCAGTGATGTTGTGGGCAATGTTTCGGGAGTTGCCCCTATACAATATGGTCCCAATTGAGTGAATGTAGGTGTGACGGAGCCGCTGACAGAAATATCCATCGTGGTTGTAGATGCACACTGCCCGGCAGCCGGAGTAAATGTATAGGTTATCGTGCTGACAGCTCCTGTGAAGATTGTTGCCGGATTCCATGTGCCGGTTATGCCGTTCAGCGAAGTGAGAGGCAATGTTCCCGGAGTTGCATTCTGACAGTAAGGGCCTAATTGGGTGAATGTGGGTGTAACATTAGTTTGTACTGTAACGACCGCGCTTCCTGTCATTGCAGTCGTTCCTGCGATTGCCGGAACTGCACCAGTGGCAGTACCTGAAGCGGTGTACGTGCCAAAAAGCTGACTATTGAAACTGATTGCCGAACCAGTACCTGCAACTACAGTGGCAGTTGCGATGCTATTTTTAATAAGTGTGTAGTTTACACCTACCTGGGAGCCGGCTAAACCAACTGCCGCACCGCCGGTGCAATAAGAGCCGCCGCCAGTCATTGCATAAGCAGTAGGAGGAAGGCTTGTAGAAAGAACGGAAGCATCAACCCACATATATGCCGGAGTGGGTGCATCAACATCAGAACTCCAGCCTGCACTTACTTCAAATAGAATGGTCACAGAACTACCAATACAGGGAGTAAGATCAAGAACGATTGTATTGGATGTAGTTGTAGACCCGGTTACGTTTGAATAATCAGTCCCAGTTGTTGTCTTATAAACTCTAATGTGATAATATCCAGGATACAAATCAGCATAAGTGTTGTTAATGTACGACTTAAACCGATAAGTAAGATCCTTATTACCAGAAGTAACTGTAAAGGCTTGGGTTAATTTCTCGTAGCCTGCCCCACCCCAGGAATCATCCCCACCAACAACTTTACCAACTCTGGTTCCGCCCCCGGCAGGGAAACCGGTTGGAGTAGCAACATTGAATGCCCATCCGTAGTTTGCGGTCGTCCATCCTGTAAGGTTGCCTGTTTCAAAATCTAAGTTTACTTGTGCTTTTGCCTGTATATTGATAAATAGCAAGACAACAATGCCAGCTAAAATACAGAATAATTTCGTGAGAAAAAGTGTTTTCATGCGTAGCGGTTTTTGGTTTAATGCAAAGATAACTTAGGCAATTTTTGCCTGCAAACCAATATTCTTCAAAAGTAGGATGATGTATCTCAAAACAGGCCTTTAGACATGCTTGTGCTCCCGTGAGATTGAAGCTGGTTTTTTGTGTGAATTTTTGTATATTTGCTATTATGAATAAGCCATCTGATGAAATATTTCTTCTTGTTAAATCATTGGATTCGCATGAAAAAGCGTTTGTAAAGCTATGTATGCATAAAGAATCAAAATCTTCGATTAATGAAGTTTTATTTGATTATTTCTGCTGCCAGCCAGACTACGATGAGAATAAAATGCTTTTGGAAGTAAAGAAAATCAAAAAAAGCACAATTAAACATTGCAAGCAAACCCTCCTTGATTTCATTCTCAAATCACTTGTCCTATATTATGCAAGTTCTACAATAGAGCAAAAACTGTATCAAGAGCTTTTTCAAATCAGAATTTTACGAAAGAAGAAGTTGTTCTCTAAAGCAAGCAGACTTCTTTCCTTTTCAATAAAAAAAGCTGCAAAAACCGGGCATTTTTTAATGCAGCTGCAATTCATGGCTGAACAGCAGTTGCTGGCAATTGAAAGTGATAATATGGCAGATTATGAGCAGCTGCAAATAAAGAATTCGATTGCAAAGGAAACACTGATAAACGCGTATACTGATGCGCAGCAAAATCAGGCAAAAATTTATCTATTGCTAAGGCTGAATATCAAAGACGGATGTTATCCTGAATCACTAGCGTTTCGTTATAGTTCTAACAATATCAATTGATTACAATTTTGTTCTTTGACATCTTGATTATTTTCGTTTTGAAAAAGATTTTTTATTGGTGTCCGATCAAATGCTGAAAGGCTTATCAATTGAAGTATTTCATACAATGATTGCTTTATTTTTAGCTGCTTTTTTGCAATAACTACGAGCACATAAGTTGATATGGCAATCCAAACCTGCGTCCTTACTGCGTTTTCACTCTGCCCCCAAAATGTTTGAATTTTTAGATGTTGTTTTATCCATTTAAAAAACAACTCGATTCCCCAGCGATTCTTATATAAGGCTGCAATTGTAAGGGCGGATAATTTGAAATTATTTGTAAGAAAAACAAATGTGTTCGCAGTTTCTGCATCATAATATCGGATTCTTCTTAAACATTCTGGATACTTTTTATTAGTGATAGGGTCAGTAAGGATAATAGTTTGGTCGCATAAAACGCCTTTTGTTTTATCTGTTAAGACTCGCTCAATAACCTTGTATTTCATATTTTTCTTAGCTCTGACTACAAAGTTTGTTCTTTCTCGTGCAAGGCGCCACAATCGTGTAAAATCGATGTATCCTTTATCCATCACCAGGTAACTTCCAGCAGGAAGTGAAAAATAGTCCAGCGTATTAACCTCGTGAACGGATCCATCGGTGATAAAGATATACTCTGGTATCGCAGTTTTCAAATCAAGGATTGTATGGAGTTTAATTGCTGCTTTGGTTGAGCGAAATTTAGCCCACCAGAAGACATCCAGACAAAGATCAATGGTTGTGGCATCCAGAGCATAAACATTTCCTTTGAGTTTTAAATCAAGCAGGTTGTCATCCTTGCATAACTCACGTGCCTGTTCGATAAGTTTGAGCGCAAAATCACGAAAGATACGCCAGTCACGTTTTTCATTTGCCTTTGACAATGTAGATTTACTAAACGGTCTGCCAATGCCAAGATGATAAAGTTTATCCTTCTGGAGTTTTAAACAAAGAGCAGTGTCAGAAAGGCTTTCCCTATGAGTAAGTTGACCAAATGCCATACAGAGAAATTGCTTCCAACAAGTGAGTCCCTTATTATTGTAATCGCCATTGTACCTTTTAACACAACACTTGAAAACATGAAAGGAGGCAAACTCCATCAATTGTGCAAAAACCATCTTTCCCTTGTTCATCCTGAGTTTTTTGAACAAAGGACGGCAAAACCAATTTCAAATCGTTGCTTAATAAAAAACCCAGCAAACGAAGATATATCAAGACTTTCAAAGAACTTCTAACAATTTATACGAAACGGTAGTGATCCTGAATATGAAAAACACCAGATTATTAAGAGCATCTACGGTGAACTCATTGCAAAAAAGAAAACAGATTCTTACAGTAGCAGGAATACGTCTTTAATAGTACAGGAAGAATTTTTAGAATATTACTGTTTGCTATTATTGAATGAATACATTGCTTCAAAGAAGTGTTTTGAAAATTTCATAAATCTATATGAAAGTTTTAACGAAACAGTTGATGATCCGGAAGAGTATTTATGGCATCTGAATCTTGGAATTATCATCAGTGTTTTTTCAGACGATACCGTTTTATTATGGATTTTGGATGAAAAAGCTGATAGTTTATTAGACAGTCTTCCTGTAAAATCTAAGAGTACTGCTGTTCTGACCAACTACTATACTTTGAAGAACAGTATAATTGCTTATTTAACTCATATTGCAGATTTCAAGGAAGCAAAAATCCGATCAGAGAATTTGCAGGCAGAAATTCTCACAAAAAAAGTTAAACCGAGTATTCGGAAAATATTTTTGGCAAATTTATGTCAGACTTATTTATGCCATGGGGAAATCATGAAAGCCTTGCAATGCTATAATGCTATAAACAACACGCTGGAATATTCCAATGTCAGGAACGATATTGACCCCGGAATGAATATCCTGGGCCTTGCAATTTTCTTTGAATTGGATTCATCTGAGAATACAATAAGTTTAGTCAGAAGTTGTAAACGAAAAAGTGACTACAAATCCAAGTGCAAAATTTATCACCAGATTATTGATTTCTTTGCTGAAACAATAAAAACGAATGAAAAGAAAAAAATTCTGTTATTGATTGAAGATATGCAGGAAAAAATCGACAATATTGACGAGCAGGATTCAGAATCCATTTTCTTTCTCAAGAACACCTTGATTGCCGCCTGGCTGAGGAAAAAACATGTCGAATTAGCTTAATTAATTCAACCTATCTAACAACTTCTTTCTTTCCCCGTTGATAGAGTGCAAAACCTGCATAGCCAAGGCTTAATGCCAGCGCCAGCATAATGCCCTGTGTACGATCGAGCGGACATCCGGTTCCACCACCGGGAGCTGTCTGATTCCCGTTCTGGCCATGTGCCGGAGGAGGTGGTGCCTGTCCACTGGCCGGAAGAACCATTACCAGAATGAAGAGAGATGCCAGAGCTATTAATAATCTAAATTGTTTTTTCATAACCTTGATTTTATTTTGATAAAGGGATGTTAGTTTTTTTCAATTCGGGAATGACGAATATGAGAATAGCGAATGACGAATTATTTCCAGTTATCCTGTTATATTCTTTTATTCGTCATTCGCATATTCGTCATTCATGTCATTAGTTGATATAAACCTTGGCAGTCTTCACAGAAGATGCGTCCTGAACCTTTACGATGTAGTAACCTTTCAGGGCATTAACCTTAACCTGGTTGGTCTTCTGATTGTTCAGATTCTGGTTAACGATTTCCTGTCCTAATAAGTTGCTGATTGTAACTGTTGCGTTCTGGAAACCAGCTGCGCAAGAGATGAAAACGGTCTTCTCATTGGAATAGATGTTGATCGCGCTGTTGCCTTTTTCGTCAATGCCAATGGCACCGGCAAAATGTAACAGGAAGCGGCCGGCATCTTCATTTCCGGTAGCGTGGAATGTGTAAACAGGATTCTGTTTCAGATCCTGGTTAACGTTTAGCTGTAAATCCTCAATTGACAAACCTGTCAGTGAAGCAAAGCTTGACATGTCAACCGTGATGCAGTAGTTTCCGTCAATCGGTGCAACAAATCCTACAGGAACAATTGTTCCGTTGTTGATGTATGGCAGAGAGTTGGAGCAAGCTTTCAGATCATTGTTGATGATCGTATAGATCTGTGGAACTGCTGTACTCATGCTGAACATCTTTTCAGCATCTTTGCGGTCCTGACCAATATTACAATTGTCTTCAAACATTACATAAGCGAAATCACTATAGCTGGTTCCGTTGGCAATGGTCAGTTTTAACCTGTTGGCAACTGATTCTTTAATCCAGGTATCGGTTCCGTTATCATGAATACGTGCTGAGTTTGGAATGTTCAGATGAAGAGTTCCTGAAGGAAGAATCTTTACAAAGAATCCCTGTTCTGCAGGAATGTTTCCGTTAACTTTTACACCACCAAAATGGGTATCATCACCCCACCATTCGTAGCTCATTGTAACATCATTCCAGATGTAGTAGTAAGGAGCAACAAGGTTTTCTTTCAGTGTAACACCACTCCATTGAACTGCTGATGGGAATGGGTTGCCTGGAAGTGCCCATGAACATAAATTTGTAACATCGTAGAAAGCTAAAGCCCTGTCGGCTGTGTTCGGTGTTCCAACAAAGCTCTTGGTTACGCCCCAGGTTGAATTGTAAGCAACAAGATATCCTCTTGAATCCTGGAAAGACAATAATGGGAAGTCAACGTTGTTAGCGCCTCCTGCTGCTGTCCTTAAGTTTCTCCAATGTAAGTTAGCATCGCATTCGCCTGGTAACCAGTTGTAGAAATCCCATGTTAATGGGTTTCCCGGGAAAGTACCAGGATATGTTGGTGCAAATACGCCATTACAAATTGGCTGGTTGCTAACCGGTGATGACAGGAAATGCCATGACAGGTTATTTGGAATGTTTCGCTGAATAGTAGCTGTACCAGTTACTCCACCATTGGTAATCAATGATCCCTGGCTTTCAACAAGCAGACTGCCGATAATCGACAAATTGCCATCAACTGTTAAAGCTCCGTCAGCAGATACATCAACTGATCCTGATGATCTGATCGTCAGGTTTCCGCTGATATCCAATTCGCCAATGACAGTCATGCCACCTGAAAGGGTAGATTTTACAGCAGTACCATAAACGTCTACATTACCAACATGAATGGTCTGTGTCTGACCAATAACAGGATAATTCGGGCAACCTACCGGAATGATAGCATCACCGGTTGTTCCCGGAATATTGTCGCCAACCCAGTTGTGAGGTGTCAGCCAGTTATTGTCAACAAGACCTGACCATGTAGGTGTGCAAACATTTACTGTGAGAGTCTGTGTAACAGGAACAGAAGGACAACCAAATGAATTGTTGTAGTTATAAGTTATTGGGAATGAACCTGCTGCTGAAGGATTAAATGTGCTTCCGCTCAGATAAAGAGGATTGCCACTGTATACACCACCTGCAGGTGAAGAATTCAATGTAATCGCTGGATCACCAACACATGCATTAGCAAGCGCGTTGAATGTAATAATATCCATCGTGTGTAACGTAACTGTAGCAGTGGAACTCATCGGAGTTGTTCCTACAATTGCTCCTCCGTTGCCAACACCAACTACTGAATAGACAAATGTACCTAGTCTGGTTCCCATAGGAATAGCAGCGCCTGTACCGGCATAAGTCGGTGACAGTGGAGTTGCTCCCTGGTAAAGAGTATAAGTTACACCAGCCTGTGAATTTGCTAAACCTACCGGCATGCCGGCACCTGGTTCGCAATAGGGGCCGCCACCGGTCATAGCATAAGCTGTAGGAGGGACGCTTATTGTATAAACAACCAGTACTTGTCCGTTTCCACCTGCAGCACCCACAGAAGGAGTCCCGGCTATGGATGCACAACCTGCTGCTCCGCCACCAGGTGTAACACCTGCTACGGGAGAAGAAGAGCCAGTAAATGTATAATAAGCAGTTGATCCGGCCGCACCTTTATAAGGTGAAGTATTCGGGGTTCCAGAACCAGCTGTTCCTCCAATAGAAGAAGTTGTTGAACTGGTAGCAGGAGAGGAAATACCTCCGGCACCGGCATTCCCTGCGCCACCACCACCACCACCACCACAATTCCAGTTATAACCATTTCTTACCCCGTTGGCACCTTTCCCACCATTGAAAATTGTAGTATACGTGCCTGTGTTTCCTCCTGGGCCGCCCACTCCTGTTGAACCGTTACCAGAGGCACCAGTGCCACCTGCTCCACCACTTGCTGAAACAGTTCCACCAGGTCCAGTAAAAGTGCTAGTGCCCCCCGTTCCACCTGCATTTGCAGCGACAGAACCTCCAGTACAGCTGCCTGCCGTGCCACCGCTTCCAACCGTGACAGTATATATATCCCCTGGAGAGACTGTTAATGTTTTAATAGCGCAAGCACCACCACCTCCACCAGCACTGGCGTTTAAGGTGGTGTAATTTGTTGGGGCGGCTGCACCTCCGCTTCCGCCTCCGGCTCCGTAAGTATAAACAGTTATTGATGTCACACCAGCAGGCACAGACCATTGACCTGCAGGTAAATTAATTGTTGTTTGTGCTTTTGCGTGTATATTGATAAATAGCAAGACAACTATGCCAGCTAAAATACAGCGTAATTTTTTGGGAAAAAGTGTTTTCATGCGTAGCGGTTTTTGGTTTAATACAAAGATAACTCTGGCAATTCCTGCATGCAAACCAATATTCTTCAAAAGTAGGATGAGTTATCTTGAATTCAGACCTGTACAGGCATTCCTTTGCCATTTCAACAACAACTGCTTCACTGACTGCTCCGTGAGCGGAGATTCTTTCGTTATCAACCGATAGTTCTTTCTGCTTGATTTCATTGGAGTACTGACACATCGGTTCAGAGTTGAAGTAATAAATTTGTAATTCAGGGATCGTAATCGTAAAAATAACGTTATATTTGCGATTATAATCAATAAGTCATGATAGAAAGAGCCATAAAAAAAACAATTTCTGATAAACTCGAGACAGGAAAGGCAATTTTACTTTTTGGTCCGAGGCAAACGGGCAAAACAACCCTGCTACACCAGATATTTGATGATAAACAGGGGGTCATGTGGCTAAACGGCGATGAAGCAGATGTAAAACAGCTCTTTGAAAATGGATCTTCTGCAAGGTTCAACGCGCTATTTGGCAAATGTACAACCATCATTATTGACGAAGCGCAACGCATTGAAAATGTGGGGCGTTCGCTAAAACTGATTACCGACGAACTGAAGCATATTCAGGTTGTAGCTACTGGTTCATCGGCGTTTGAACTGGCAAATCGAACGCAGGAGCCGCTAACCGGAAGGAAATGGGAGTATTTCCTTTATCCGCTCTCTTTTGAAGAAATGGTGACTCACCATGGAATCCTCCAGGAAAAACGTATGATAGCTCACCGGCTTGTATATGGGTGCTACCCCGAGATAATTAATAATCCCGGAAAGGAAAAGGAGATATTGAAGATGCTGACCGACAGCTTTCTATATAAAGATATCTTAATGGTTGGAGGATTGAAGAAACCGGCTAAGATTGTCGCACTTTTACAAGCTCTGGCTTTTCAAACCGGAAATGAAGTTTCGTATAATGAATTGGGTCGGTCCATAGGGCTGGATAACCAGACGGTAGAAAAATATATCGACTTGCTGGAGAAGTCTTATGTGATATTCCGGATTGGGGCCTTAAGCAGGAACCTGAGGAAAGAACTTAAGCGGGGGCGGAAAATATATTTTTATGACAATGGTGTACGAAACGCGCTTATTGCCCAGTTTGGCCCTGTTGAATTACGGCCTGACAAGGGGGCATTATGGGAAAATTACCTGATGGCAGAACGACGAAAGTACTTAGCATATAATGGATTTTGGGTGAATGCATATTTCTGGCGAACACAGGATCAACAGGAAATTGATTATGTAGAAGAGCAGGATGGCAACTTCAATGCGTGGGAGTTCAAATGGAACCCCAGGGGAAAGTCGCGTTTGTCAAAAACATTCGCAAATGCTTACTCCAATTCGAGGTTTAATGTGATAACACCGGATAACATGGAAGATTTTCTTACAAGTCAGGAATCATCCGTTTAAAAAAGTGTTTTGCCGGTTCTACTTCAGAACCAAGTAATTAATATTCATTGATCGCCTTTCTCAGCAAGTTAAAACTTTGAAGTGCCGTCTTCCGGATATTTCTCTCCCTGTCGTCTCCCATGAGGTAATGAAACGCTTGGTTTCCCGCCGGAGTGGCAATGGCAATCCAGGTAGTTCCTACCGGTTTCTCAGGCGTGCCGCCATCCGGACCGGCTATTCCGCTGGTGGCAATTGCATATTCTGTGCCGAATCGCTTCCGGGCTCCCATTGCCATCTCTGTGACGACGGCTTCGCTGACAGCGCCATGATCCGCAAGGACTTTTTCACTGACTCCCAGTTCAGCGATCTTGATGTCGTTTGAATAGGCAATTAAACTTCCCTTGTAATAAGCCGAACTGCCTGGTATCCGTGTGATGAGGTGGGAAATATATCCGCCGGTGCAGCTTTCGGCAGTGCTCAGGGTACATTTTTTTTCTGCCAGTAATTTCCCGACGATCTGTTCAAGCGTCTCCTCTCCTTCACCGAAAATGTATTCCGGGATAAGATGGTAGAGTTTTTCAGTCTCTTTTTCGATCAATTTCTGCAAATGATCCTTATCCGGTCCCGATCCTGACAACCGGAGCCGCACGATGCCGGGCTGTGGCAGGTAGGCCAGGTGAAGGGGAGAAGGGAGATGTTTTTCCCATTCCTCGATCATGTCTGAAAGGAACGATTCCCCGATACCTTGTGTCAGGATGGTCCTGTGGACTGTTGGCAGCGGCCTGAATTTTTGGATCAGCCTCGGAATTACCTCTGTTCTCAGCAGGTTTTTCATTTCATACGGAACGCCGGGCAGCGAAATGATTACCCTGACGCCGCTCGCGGAGGCGGAGGTCCGTTCGAACCACATGCCCGGAGCTGTGCCATATTTGTTGAGCAGTGCAACTGATCCTTCAGGGATTTCTGCCTGCTTCCGGTTCAGCTCGGTCACCGGGAACCCACGCTCACCAAATATCCGGGCAACATTATCAAACGATGCCTGGTCAAATTTGAGTTTTGTATTGAAATGGTGACAAAGTGCTTCCTTGGTAATATCATCTTTTGTTGGTCCCAGGCCTCCCGTAATCAGTACGATATCCGAGCGGGTTTCACCTTCGGAAAGCGCACGCAGGATCTCTTCCCGGTTATCTGCAAGGATCGTCACCCGCTGTACCGGGAAACCTGAACCATCCATCTCCATGGCCATCCAGGTGGCATTGGTGTTGATCACCTGGCCGATAAGTAATTCGTCTCCGATGTTAATGATCTCTGTTTTCATTGGCTTGATGTTGCATTTTAAGATATCTTTTTATTCAAGAGGCTGTCTTACAATGATACTATTTTTATAATAACCGCAGAGGTGCAGAGGTTGAGAAGGCTGTTATTCAATAACCTTTTTCTCTGCGTCTTTGCGCCTCTCCGGTAAAAAAACTTCTTTGTCTGTCCTAAACGAACTCACTCCCCTTGATTTTTACAAAAGTAGATAAAATCTATTGCCAGTCACCGGAATGAAGATAACGCGTGGATTAAATATATAGCTATATCTATATGAATTTCAGCAACGCATCGAAAATTTTCGTACTTTTGGGAAAAATATTATTTATGCCTTCTATTAAACCTACTGATCTTCTGATTAATCCGGATGGCTCTATCTATCATCTCAACCTTAAGCCCGAACAGCTTGCTGATTCTGTTATTGTTGTCGGCGACCCGGGCCGTGTTTCAGAGATCTCTCATTTTTTTGATTCCATTGAATGTAAAGTTCAGAACCGCGAGTTTGTGACGCACACCGGGATCTATAAAGGTAAACGAATATCCGCTCTTTCAACAGGCATTGGTACCGACAACATTGATATCGTGATGAACGAACTGGATGCTTTGGTCAACGTTGATCTTACCACCAGGGAAATCAAAAAAGAGCACAAAACGCTGACCATTGTCAGGCTTGGTACATCCGGGGCAATCCAGGAAGATATCCCGGTGGACTCATTTGCCCTTTCACTTTATGGACTTGGCTTTGATAACCTGGTTCATTTCTATGAGGCAGACAAAGCAGGTCTCGACAAAGCAATGTCGGATGCTTTCATGAAACATACAAACTGGAACCCGGATCTTTCCACACCCTATTTTGTAAAGGGATCAGAAAAACTGATCAACCTCTTCAAGGCAGAAATGGTGACCGGTATTACTGCTACAGCCACAGGATTCTATGGTCCGCAAGGGAGGGTATTAAGACTGGGATTGCATGATCCGGATCTGAATAACAAAATCCAGAGTTTTCGTTATAATGGAGAACGAATCATCAACTTCGAAATGGAAACATCTGCGCTTTACAGCCTGGGTGCGATGCTTGGTCATGATATGGCAACCGTCTGCCTGCTGATTGCAAACAGGGCTACACTCGACTACAGCACCGATCATAAGCCGCATATTCGCAGGCTGGTGGAGCTTGTTCTCGAAAAAATGAGCGGTTTATAATCTTATCCCGGATCATCAACCACAAATGGATACCACAACCCACCGGCCTGAACTTACTGCTCTTGTTAATTTGCTGGATGAACCGGATGAGATGGCTTTCTCAAAGATCCGGGAAAAATTATTTTATTTTGGCAAGGATGCCTTGCCGTTGCTTGAACATGCCCGGGATGATGTCTTTGATTCCCGCGTCCAGGAAAGGATTGCTGATATCATTCACAAGATCTACCTGGATGAAATCATTGCTGAATTTTCAGGCTGGCTGAACACAGGCTCTTCGGATCTTCTTAAAGGATTCGCCCTGATTTCCAGGACTGAAAATCCATTGCTGGAAGAAGATGCTATTATCAGGGAAATTGAACAGCTCAGGATGGATGCATGGCTGGAACTGAACGAGAACCTGACTGCCCTGGAACATGTCAAGGTGTTGAATCATATTCTCTTTCATGTCCATAACTTCGACGGCAACAAGATCTATCCCATGGCACCGGAGAATTATTATCTTCCTGCCCTGTTGTCCTCAAGGAAAGGAAGTTCACTTTCGCTCGGGATGCTGTATCTCATTGTTGCACAGAAGCTGAATGTCCCGGTTGTCGGGGTCAACCTTCCGCAGCACTTTATCCTGGCCTACCTCTCTGAACCGGATATTGAACAGCCTGGAGTGGATGATGTGCAGTTTTATATCAACCCGATGAATAAAGGATCAGTATTTACGCGAAGGGAAATAGAATTGTTTATCAACCAGCTTAAAATCCCTGCTGACATATCCTATTTTACACCCTGCTCAAATATCGATATCATCAACCGGCTGATTGAAGAACTGATCATCATCAATGACCAGCAGGATAAACAAACCAAGATCGATGATCTGGAATACCTTAAAAAACTAATAGAATCTTTATAATCAGAACCTGGAAACTGCCAATGATCCTGAATATCTCTTTTCACACCCTGGCCTTCAAGTTCACAACCAACAACAACAATGAATATTTTTAAAAGAATTTCCTTTTTAACAGTTGCTTTACTTTCAGTGATTCTCCTTTCAAGCTGGGGTTACCGCGGGCATTTGATCATTAACGGGAATGCGCCGCTTTGTTTTCCGCCCTCATTGTCATTCCTGATCGGGGACTTCTCAAGGATTCTCATGGATAGCGCCTCCGCAGCGGACAATCGCAAAGATTGGGACAATACAGAAGCGCCAAAACATTTCATCGACATCGACAACTACCCGGAATTCATGCTCCGCGGCAAAATTCCGATGACGTATGACTCTATTCTCAGGGCTTATGGATATGCTTATGTCACAGATAACGGAACGGTTCCCTGGTCGACTTTTAATACGTATGATTCACTGCGAAATTGTTTTGCCAGGGAGGATCTGGTAAAAGCTGCCTTGTTTGCAGCCGATCTCGGTCATTATGTTGGGGATGGCCACATGCCACTCCATCTTACTGCAAATTATGATGGTCAGAATACAGGCCAGGATGGGGTTCATTCAAGGTATGAGACCCGGATGATCAACTCATATTATCCGCAGATTATCTATCCGGTGGATACAGCCCGGTACATTCCCGATGTTCCTGGCTTTATTTTTACTTATATCTATGCCAATTATGCTGATGTGGACAGTGTCTTAAGTGCCGACCTCGTTGCCAAAGCACAGGCAGGCAATACGAATTCTTCCACCTATACCACGGCATTATGGAATAATACAAGGGACTTTACGATCCCTTTATTTCGTCATGCAACATATTCGCTGGCAAGTCTTATTTACACCGCGTATTTAGATGGACAGAAAATGGCTGTGCATGAGCAATCAGCCGGTACACAAGGCCTGGGGCAGAATTACCCCAATCCTGTGAGAGATTATACGGTCATTCCGTTCGATGTAGACCAGAACAACAGCTATGTTTCACTCAGGATACTTGATGCGCTTGGGAATGTCAGGGCCGACCTGGTCGCTGAAAAGATGAACCAGGGACATCATGAAATCAGGTGGGATTCCCGTGCACTGGGTGACGGTTGTTATTACTGTGTTTTTAAAGATGATGCTATCATCAGTACGAAAAAACTGATGCTGATGCATTGATCTATCTGAAGATCCTTATGATCGTCTTTCCGATGATCCTGAAATAATTCTTCAATCCGGGGTCCTGCAGGTATTTTTTATTGAGTTCAAGCTTTGCCGGCATGATCTCTTCAATGTAGGTTTTCTCCGGATCCGGTGAGTTTCCGAGGAGTTCATTTTCATGCAGATATTCCAGGGATGCATAATCGGTAAGCCCTGGCCTCACTGCCAGAACGTTTCGCTGGGGTTCATTGTAAAACGCAACATATTTCCTTACTTCAGGCCGGGGCCCGACAAGGCTCATCTCACCTTTCACAATGTTGATAAGTTGGGGCAATTCATCCAGTTTGTATTTCCGTAAAAAATGCCCTGTCCTTGTGATCCGCTGGTCATCGTTTCCAACAGTTAGACTTCCTTTCTCTTCCGATCCATTATACATGGTCCGGAACTTTAGCATCATGAAATCCCGGTTTCCTTTGCCGACCCTTGACTGGAAAAAGAAAATATTACCGCTTGAATCCAGGAGGATGATCAGTGCAATGAGAAGTAAAAACGGGAACAACAGGATAAGTGCAACAACGGAAAACAGCAGGTCAAAAAACCGGATCATCGCTTGGGTGTTGAGTAGATGTAGATTCTATCCAATGACAGCCTCGACTGCCTTGACAACAGCTGCAACAACCGTGGCCACCTGGTCATCTGTTAAATCATAATAAACGGGTAATGTGATCTCGCGTGAAAAATTGGAATAGGAAACAGGAAAATCTTCTATCCTGTAACCCGCGTTTTTGTAATAGGTCATCATAGGCAACGGGATGAAATGAACATTTACAGAAACTTCCTGGTCAAAGATCTTCCGGATGATCTGATCGCGCAGGGATTCTGTGATCCCTTTGATCCTGAGTAAAAATACATGATAAGAAGAGCGTTTGTCTTCATTCTCATATTCCGGAACCTGGGCCCAGTCATAATGGGAAAACGCATTTTTATACTGGTCAAATATCTGTTTCCTTCGGACGAGATTATCGGAATCATAACGCTCCAGTTCCACCAGTCCGATGGAGGCCATGATGTCGGTCATGTTCGACTTGTAGCCAGGTTCAACAATATCGTAACGCCAGTTTCCTATCTTGCTTTTCGCCAGTGCATCCTTGTCCTGGCCGTGCAGGGAAAAGATGTTGAGGCTGTCGTAAAGTTTCCTGTTATCAAAAGGCTCCGGAAGATTTAAACAGATGGCCCCGCCTTCGGCTGTGGTCAGGTTTTTCACGGCATGAAAAGAATAGACCGAAATGTCGGTGAGGTTCCCGGCACGTTTTCCTTTGTACCACGCCCCGATGGAATGTGCCGAATCGGAAAGAACAAGAATCCTGTTCAGCATTTTCTGGTTTTCATTTTCAGGCTGAAACTGTTGCTGTATGTCCGGTCGTTTTACGAGGGCATTGATCGTGTCATAATCACAGGGAAATCCGGCAAGGTCAACAGGAATGACGACTTTTGTGCGGTGTGTGATGGCTTTTTCTATTTCATCGGGAGAGATGTTGAAGTCATCCCTGATATCAACAAATACAGGTTTCGCACCGCAATGGACCACCACGTTTGCGGTGGCGGCGTAAGTATAGGCAGGAATGATCACTTCATCTCCTGCACCGACTCCATACCAGCGAAGGATCAGCTCGAGCCCTGCAGTTGCAGAGCTGACACAAAGCGTGGCCTGGTGTCCGGCAAATTCAGTTATTTTTTTTTCGAAGGCTTTCGTCTTCGGCCCGGTCGTAATCCAGCCGGATCGTAAGGTTTCGGTGACTGCATCGATGATCTTCTGATCAATTCTCGGTGGACTGAATGGGATCATGAATAGTTTCTGATACGTGAAAATAATTAGGCGGTGGTCTTCAACCAGCTGAGAATATTCTTCTCAACTCTTGCCAGGATGTCCGTTACATCTTCCCTGACAAATTTTTCGCGGGTGATCTTTTCATACAACTCAATGTACCGTTCAGAGATCTCTGAAGCAAATGCATCGGTCATCACAGGTACCTGCTGCCCGGGTTCTCCTTTGAAACCATTGGCCATCAGCCATTCACGGACGAATTCCTTGGAAAGCTGCTTCTGCGGTTCATTTCGTGCCTGCCGATCTTCATAACCTTCGAGGTAGAAATACCTTGAAGAGTCCGGCGTATGGATTTCATCGATCAGGTAAATCTTTCCATCTGCTTTTCCGAATTCATATTTTGTGTCGACAAGGATCAACCCCCGTTCGGCTGCAATTTCAGAACCACGTTTGAAAAGAGCACGGGTATAATTTTCGATGACTGTATAATCTTGTTCCGAAATAAGTCCCTTACTGATAATTTCCGACCGTGTAATGTCTTCATCATGGCCTTCGGACGCTTTGGTTGTAGGAGTGATGATGGGCTCAGGAAAGCGCTGGTGTTCTTTCATTCCATCGGGAATTGCGACCCCGCAGATATCGCGATGACCGTTTTTATAAGCTCTCCAGGAACTGCCTGTGAGAAACCCGCGGATGATCATCTCAACAGGGAACGGCTGACAGTATTTCCCGATGGTCACCATCGGATCCGGAGAAGCAATTTTCCAGTTCGGGCAAATATCGCGGGTGGCATCCAGGAAAGTGGATGCAATCTGGTTCAGTACCTGTCCCTTGTATGGAATGCCCCGTGGAAGAACCACATCAAACGCGGAGATCCGGTCGGTGGCGATCATCAAGAGCAGCTTGTCATCAATGGTATAAACATCCCGGACTTTCCCGGTGTACTTTGCTGTTTGCCCGGGAAAAGAAAAATCAGTACCCGTGATCACATTATTCATAGGTGATTATTTTTGATCCTGTTTTTGTTCATTCATGTAACAGTTGATGATCTTCACAACGAGCTTGTGGCGGATGATGTCATTCTGATCAAGATAGACAAACCCGATCCCGGGGATGTCGCGCAGGATATTCTGGACATGGATCAAACCCGAGACTTGTTGTTTCGGAAGATCGATCTGGGTGATATCGCCGGTAACAATGAACTTTGAAGCATTTCCCATCCGTGTGAGGAACATCTTCAATTGGTTTGGCGTGGTATTCTGTGCTTCATCAAGGATTGCAAATGCATTGTTCAGCGTACGCCCGCGCATGAATGCAAGCGGTGCGATCTCGATGGTTCCATCTTCAATATAGGTAAGCAACTTCTGAGAGGGAAGCATGTCTTTCAGGGCATCATACAATGGCTGCATGTATGGATCCAGCTTTTCTTTCAGGTCACCCGGAAGGAATCCCAGGTTTTCCCCGGCTTCCACCGCAGGGCGAGTAAGAATGATGCGCTGAACTTCTTTGTTCTTCAACGCACGGACTGCCATGGCAACCGCTGTATATGTCTTGCCGGTTCCGGCTGGTCCGATTGCAAACACAAGGTCATTCTGTTCCACGCTCTTTACGAGTTTCTCCTGGTTGGGCGTCCTGGCGCGGATCAGCATTCCGTTCTTCCCATGAACAAGGATATCGGGGAATTGTGAAGCCGGGCCAACGGGCGATAAATCTTCGGACTCAAAATACTGAATGATGTCTGAACGATTCAGTTTTCCGAATTTTTCGAGATGGAGCAGGAGAAGGTTGAATTTATGCTCAAACAGCAATAACTCTGCCTCTTCTCCGATGGCTTTGACAAAGTTATCACGGGCAATGATCTTCAGCTTTGGGAAGAAATTCCGCACCACTTCAAGGTTCTGATCATTCACCCCGAATAAATCCAGCGGCTGATGCGAGGTTATGCTGATTATTTTTTCGCTCATGCAGTAAAATTAATTACTAACTTTGAAAGACAAAAATACTTCTTTTTTCGTTCATGCCAATCATAACGCTTACTACAGACTGGGGATTAAAGGATCATTATCTTGGTTCCGTGAAAGGTGCCATCTACCGGTTTCTCCCTGAGGCAAAGATCGTGGATATTTGCCATGATATCCCTGCATTCGACCTGAACCAGGCGGCTTTCATCATCCGGAATTTTTACCCGGACTTCCCCGAAGGAACGATTCATATTCTTGGGTTGAATACGGAGGCTTCCATTGAGAGTCCGCATACATTGATCTTTCATAAGGGCCATTACTTCATAGGTGCGGATAACGGGATCTTTTCGTTGATCTTTGACGAGATCCCGGAACACATGATCGAACTGGAAGTGATCCAGGATTCTGATTATTTTACCTTCTCCACCCGCGATGTATTTGCAAAAGTGGCTTGTCACCTGGCTTCCGGGAAACCAATGGAAGAACTCGGTCGTCCCAAAAAGGCCCTGATGCAGAAGATATCCTTCAAGCCGGTGTTCGATGGAAACATGATCAAGGGAAAGGTAATATACATTGACAGCTACGAAAATGTTTTTACCAATATCACCGAAGAATTCTTCAACGCGCATGCCAAAGGAAAGAAGTATGCCATACTTTTCCGTTCGGCATCCTATCGCATCACTGAATTGAGCAAATCCTACAAGGATGTTGTAGTAGGAGAGATGCTGGCACTTTTCAATTCATCCGGATATCTTGAGATCTCCATCAACCAGGGAAAAGCATCAAGCCTGCTGGGACTCAAAATTGATCAGCCGGTATTGATTGAAATCGGGTGAAAGAAATACGAATATGCGAATGACGAATATTCGTAATTTGAATCTACCAACCTAACAGAGTAATCCCAATCGTCCATGGATACAACTCCGGTCCCTGGTTTTTCTGGAACATAGGAGAGATCGAATAAGTTGTCCACAGGTTCAGGAATGACCAGCCTACGCGCATCGTGGCATCAAGCTTGAACGGGTTCAGATGGAACTGGCTGTGTTGCCTTACATACCGGTCGTCGATGTACACCGATGCAACGGTTTTCCCTGACTGATCCTGGAGATAATATGTCATGTCGGTACCATTCTTATATTCCTGCATGGTATAGGACTGCAAACGGATACCACCAATAACTCCGAGGGAAATATGAAAACTGTTGAGCCTTATTCTGTTGTTGGTCTGGAATTCAAAAATGATCGGAACCGTAATCCAGCTGACAAATAATTTGTTCACACGCATCGGCGCAGGTGTTCCATTTTGGTCAACAACTTTGTATGCAACCAGGGTCGATGAATCCGGAATCAGCATGTAGCTGTCAGAGAAATAATAGTTGTTCAGGGAGAAACCCAGTCCGGAAGTAAGCCCGAATTTATTGTTGATAAGGTTCAGGTTAAATTCAATGGGGTTCAGGTTGACTGTCATGGAGCGGGAAGACTTCAGGTTTAGATACTGCTGATTGGCCGGGAATGTCATGTTAAAATCCTTGTTCACGTAGCCATTCCATCCAAGATCAATACCTGCCCAATGTCCGTTGTACTTGCCTTTCTTTCGATCAAACGGACAATCTTTCATCGAAAAGTTACTGAAATCATGTTTTTTAATATGAATGATTAACGAATCATTGCCCTTCTTTTCTACTTTGACTCCGCCTTTAAAATATTCTGTATTACCAGCAGACGATTCATTTTTCTGAGAGGTACTGCTTTCATTCTGGCCAAACACCACGGCACTGACAACAAGAAAGATGCTGCCTAAAACGATGTTCATCAAAAGTTTCATAGATTTTTTCATACCTGGAAAAGTTTTAGTTAATACCGCACTAGACGAATAAAAAAGGAAACTGTTACAAAAAAAAAGAAATGTTTTATGAATCAAGTTTCAGCACTGCAAGAAATGCTTTTTGCGGAACTTCGACATTCCCGATCTGCCGCATCCGTTTCTTTCCTTTTTTCTGCTTCTCGAGAAGCTTGCGTTTTCGGGTGATATCCCCGCCATAGCACTTTGCCGTGACATCTTTTCTTACGGCTTTCACCGTTTCACGGGAGATGATCTTGGCCCCGATTGCAGCCTGGATGGCAACATCAAATTGCTGCCTTGGAATGTATTCCTTTAATTTCAGGCAGAATTTCCGGCCCCATTCATAGGCATTGTCACGGTGAAGCAGTGTTGACAATGCATCTACTGTATCCCCGTTGAGTAGAATGTCAAGCCGGATCAGGTCGGCCTGCTGAAATCCTGAAATATGATAATCAAACGAGGCATATCCTTTGGAAATGCTCTTCAGCTTATCATAAAAGTCAAACACGATTTCTCCAAGCGGAAGTTCAACAGTCAGCTCGATGCGGTCAGTCGTCAGGTAAACCTGGTTTTTTAACGTGCCTCTCTTATCGATGCAGAGTTTCATGATTCCGCCGACATATTCTGACCGGGTGATAATGTTGGCATGAATGTAAGGTTCTTCAATATGATCGATGAGGGTGGGCGCCGGAAGTCCTGATGGATTGTGGACTTCAATCATCTCACCCTTGGTCGTATAGGCTTTGTATGAAACGTTCGGCACGGTCGTGATCACATCCATGTCGAATTCGCGGTCCAGCCGTTCCTGGATGATCTCCATGTGAAGTAATCCCAGGAACCCGCACCTGAAACCAAACCCAAGCGCAGCCGATGATTCCGGTTCAAAGGAAAGTGAGGCATCATTCAGCTTAAGCTTTTCAATTGAATCGCGAAGCTCTTCATAGTCGTCGGCATCCACAGGGTAGATCCCTGCAAAGACCATGGGTTTGACCATCGAAAATCCTTCGATGGCCTGCTCACAGGGACGATCAACCTGGGTAAGTGTATCGCCAACCTGCACATCCTTGCTGGTCTTGATCCCTGAAATAATATACCCGACATCGCCGGCATAAATTACATCCCTCGGTTCCTGCTTCAGTCGTAAAACCCCGATCTCATCGGCATGATAGTCCATTCCCGAATGAACAAATTTTACATGGTCACCGGTACGCAGGCTGCCGTTCATGATCCTGAAATAGGCGACAATTCCGCGGTATGTATTAAAGAAAGAATCAAAAATCAATGCCTGCAAGGGAGCATTGATATCTCCTTTGGGTGCCGGGATCTTTTCAATGATCTGCCTCAGGATCTCATCGATGCCCAGGCCGACCTTTGCACTGGCCTGGATGATATCCTTGTGATCACAACCGATGAGGTCCACGATCTGGTCTTCAACCTCTTCAATCATGGCGTTGTCCATATCGATTTTATTCAGAATGGGGATGATCGTGAGATCATGATCAATCGCAAGGTAGAGGTTTGAAATGGTTTGTGCCTGGATCCCCTGGGTCGCATCAATGACCAGGAGCGCGCCTTCGCATGCGGCAATGGCGCGTGATACTTCGTATGAGAAATCGACATGCCCGGGAGTATCGATCAGGTTCAGCACATACTTTTGCCCGTCAAGCGTATAATCCATCTGGATGGCATGACTCTTTATCGTGATTCCCCGTTCCCGTTCAAGATCCATATCATCCAGTACCTGGTTCTGATAATCCCGTTCTGAGATGGTTTTGGTCACTTCCAGAAGACGATCTGCCAATGTTGATTTCCCATGATCAATATGGGCAATAATACAGAAATTCCGAATATTTTTCACGCTGCAAAGATAGTAAAAAAGCAATGAAATCTGTACAAGAAGCGACTTGTGAAGGAACGATTTTTCAGAATGGATTTTAGCGGAAGGATATGCATTTCAATGAATCACCGGAGGATGCTCACGGATCCTTTCAGGGTTTCTTTTGTTAACCCGCATAAGGTGTTTACAAAAACATCGCATACATAAAAGTAAGCGCCATCTGCACAAGGTTGTTTGGTCGTCTTGTCAGTTCCGTCCCATTTGATTTCCGGATCACTGGTTGTAAAGACTACCCGGCCCCAGCGGTTGACAATGGTCATGTCAACGTGATCAACAGAAGAGAAAAACGGGAATGGGACGAAGAAGTCATTGCTTGCATCGCCATTGGGCGTAAATACATTCGGCAACCTGTAGGTGCAGGAATCATAAGTAACACAGACGGTGTTGCTGAGAACACTGATGTTTCCTGCCGAATCCCTGGCAGTAATTGCATAACACCCGATAACAGAACCCAGGCCTGAATGTTCATAAATGGTATCGGATTTGTTCTGCAGGGAATCAATAATGGCAAGGGGACTCGTATTGCACGGACTGTAATAAATGTAGTGTTTGACAATATCTGCCGCACAGCTGTCGGGGCCGTTTTCCCAAGTCAGAACATTGGTTGAATGCTGACATTCCGCGTGGACCTTAAGTTTCGGGGGACAAGGTGGAATATTATCGACAGGAACAGCACAACTGATCTGCGAGAAATTTATGATGGGATCAATGAAGCCACTTGTGGAATAACTCCCCGTGCTTTTGATCCTGTAACAATATTCCGTGCCATTTTTTAGACCGGTATCTGTGTACGACGGAATTGTTGATGTTCCGATTGAATCAAACACGGATGTAACCAGGTTTTTCCTGTAGATCGTAAACATGTGATTGTTCCACGGAACATCGTTGTTCCAGTAGATTCTGAGTTTTTTATCGGTAGGGTAGATGCTGACAAAGATTGACGGTGCAACCTGCGATGGCCCGATCAGGAAACGGTTTCCGGGTGTGACATTATGCAGGTCGATCCGGTACCTGTATTGGTTGATCTTTGTATTCAGCAATGTATCTGTCTTCAGGGTATCATTCAGGTTGTTCAGTGAGTCGATGGCGATGAACTGCCCGGGAATTCCCGGGATTGAGCGATACACAATATATTTATACGGTCCAGGGGCCTGGATGGTATCAATCTCAGTCGGCTTTGACCATGCAACATAAACAGAACCCTGTGTGTCGCTGGTGGTGTTTATGCTTACATTGGTAATTACGGCCCGGTCTTTTTTCAGCCTTGCACAGGCTTCGCTCGAAGCGTAGCTTTCGGCTCTGTCAGCATAATAAGCTACTACCATGTAACAATATTTGATTCCCTGGTAAAGCCCGGCTCCGTGGTTCTCATCCAGGTATGAAGTGCGCGTGATGTCGGAGAACTGATCAATCAGCGTGTACCCGAGATACGCGGGAACCCCGGTTTCGCAATAACCCGGATGGAACCCGGTGGAATCAGACTTCCGGTAGATGTAGTACCCGCTGGCATTCTGACATCCATAATTGTCCCATGCCAGTGTGATCGTATTTCCCATGGGGGTCGCTGTCAGGTTTTTTGGTGCCGGACCAACAACCAGGATTTTCATTGATTTGATGTCAACCAGGCTCACAGGTGTCCCGTTATCACTGGCTTTGAAAAACATCTGGTAAGGCTGGTTGTGCACATGCGAGCATACGGTTGGCCAGGTAAAGGTCGCTTGTGTGTGTCCCTGTCCTGATGCGGGATTGGGCTGAAGTGTTGCCGGATGATCGGAAAGAACCATGGGGCCGCCGGTTCCAGAAAGAGTAACCATCGTGCTGTCAGGGTCATAAGCTTTGACATTAAAGCTCAACGTTTTTCCGGCTTCTACGCAGGTGTCCTTCAATGCCTCGATCACCGGGGGCTTATTGTTGCAGGCAATGATATTGATCTGCATATCGCGAAGGACACTGCCTATTTTTAGGCCGTTCCTCCATTCTTCGATCAGGATTGCAATGTTATATTCTCCCTGCTGCTCCGGGCTGTCCCAGAGAAAATCACCGGTAATGGAGTCGAGATGCACAAAATGGGAAGCAGCTGGAAGCGTGTATCCCGGAATTGGTTGTCCCAGGTCACCCCTGCATGGAACGAGTTTGTAGGAAAGGCTGTCTCCATCCACATCAAATGCCCCCGGGTTATGATAAAAAGGCTGGAACACACATCCGTTGTCAACAGGAGGTATCAGCAGAACCGGGGAATTGTCGTAGCCGCCAATGAAAGGATTGATCATCAGTTCAGAATAGATGTAAAGCGGGATGTTGATGGAGTTGGGAATATTGACGATATTGCCGTTTCTGTTGGGATCTTCGCATGAAATAACGTAGGTTGATGCACCCGGGAATGTATGCTGGCCAAGGTACCGGTTATAGGTTATGTTGATGGCATTTGGAAGATCATATTTTTCAACTCTCGGGATTTCACTTGCAGTACCGTCTCCCCATTGGATCAGCAGAAAATCGCGGAATGCGTTGGCAGGACTCGGTGTAAATGTATAAGAGATCAACGTGATTTCATACGTGAGACCCGAAACATGACGGAAAGTAATTTCAGCTGCACGCTGGTGAGTGGCAAAAAGGGAATTTGAAGCCAGCACAAGCCACAGAAGGAATCCCAAACTGATTTTTCCTTTTGTGATTTTTTTTATCATACCAGAGAGTCTCCTGAAAACTGAATTCAAAAGTAATAATTTTCCTACAGGAATTACCTTGTCATTATTTCGATTCAATCTAAATTTCCTTTAACTTTGTAATCTGATCACCTAACCAATATCGAGATTGAATTAATGCAACTGATAGATAAGGAATCCGAAAAAAAGGAAATCCTGAAGAGATACCGCGGGCTTTTAAGAGTTTATAAAGCGAAATCACCGGAGGACAAGAAGCTGGTGAGAAAAGCTTTTGATATGGCTGTGGATGCCCACAAGGACATGCGCCGGAAAAGCGGCGAACCTTATATTTATCACCCCATCAGTGTTGCAACAATTGCAGCCGGTGAGATCGGTCTTGGTACTACATCCGTGATTTGCGCTCTTCTGCATGATGTCGTCGAGGATACCGAATATACACTGGAAGACATCCGCGGGCTGTTTGGGCCGAAAGTTGCATCAATCATTGACGGTCTTACAAAAATCAAAGGGATCTTTGATCAGAAAAATGCATCACTGCAGGCCGAGAATTTTAAGAAAATCCTGCTGACACTTTCTGACGATGTCCGGGTTATCCTTGTCAAATTATCCGACCGCCTGCACAATATGCGCACCCTCGATGCGGTCGCACCTGAGAAGCAGTTAAAAATTGCCTCCGAAACAATTTATCTTTATGCACCTTTGGCACACAGGCTGGGATTGCATTCCATAAAAAGTGAACTGAAGGACCTGGCACTGAAATATACCGAGCCGGAAGTCTTTGCATCCATCTCAAGGAAACTCAAGGAATCTGCAAAAGGCCGTTCAAGGTTCATCAATAAATTTATCTACCCGATTAAAAACTCCCTGGCAACACAGGGAATCAATTATTCAATCTCTGCAAGGGAAAAATCCATTTATTCCATCTGGGAAAAGATGAAGAATAAGGAGGTCACGTTTGAAGAGGTGTATGATATCTTCGCCATCCGGATCATTATCGATACTCCGATGGAGCGGGAAAAATCAGATTGCTGGAAGGTCTATTCCATCATCACCGACTATTACCGTCCCAACAGCGACCGTTTGCGCGACTGGATCTCGATCCCGAAAGCAAATGGATACGAAGCGCTTCATACTACTGTCATGAGCCATACCGGTCAGTGGGTGGAGATCCAGATCAGGACAAAGCGTATGGATGAGATTGCCGAGAAAGGATATGCCGCCCACTGGAAGTATAAGGATTCGATGAAACTGAACAGCCAGCTTGATAACTGGCTCGACCGGATCAAGGAGATGATTGAAAGCCCGGATGCTGATGCACTTTCATTTATTGACGATGTAAAAGGATATTTTTTCCTGGATGAAATCTCGGTTTTCACTCCATCCGGGGAATTGAGAACCCTTCCTGCACATTCTACGGTGCTGGATTTTGCTTATGCAATTCACTCAGAAATCGGGAATACCTGCATCGGCGCCAAGGTGGATAAAAAACTGGTTCCTACTACACAGGAATTAAAGAACGGGGAACAGATCGAGATCATCACTTCAAAAAAACAAACACCCAGGGATGAATGGTTGAATTCCGTCGTGACAACCCGCGCCAAAACCAGCATTAAAATGGCACTGAAGACCGAACGGAAAAAATATTTCAAGCAGGGAAAGGAGAAACTGGAAAAATTATTCGCCCAGGCTGACCTTGACTTTTCCTTTGAAAATCTCCGGAAATTTTCCACTGCCAATAGTTGTTCTTCCCTGATAGACCTCTATTATGCAGTCGCCACAGAGAAGATCGGATTGAAGGATGTCAAATTTTTTGCCGCCTCCAGTACGAAAAAAGGCTGGATGAATTTTATTGAAGCAGCCTCACGAAAGGACTCTCCGGAACTGGCGGAGAAGAATGGTAAACCCAACGAACGGAAAATTGATCCGCTCAACCTTGATATTCCCACGGCTTTCAACTTCGCAAATCCGTCATTTGAAACGGCCTCCTGTTGCAATCCGATTCCCGGTGATGATATCGTCGGGCTGTATGCTGCTGAAAACCTGCCGATCGTTATTCACCGGACCATGTGCCCGGAAGCCATCACACAATTGTCTCACTTCGGAAACAGGGCCATTAAAATCAACTGGGATAAGAATGAATCCATCTCTTTTTTGGCTGGAATTAAAATCACCGGTCTTGATAAAATTGGAATGATCAATGACATCAGCCGGATCATTTCTTCCGAATTAAGCCTGAATATAAAATCATTCCATCTTGAGGCAAAGGATGGTCTGACAGAAGGAGAGATCAAGCTTTTTGTGCAGGATACCGGATCGCTTTATAAGCTTGTTGGAAACCTGAAAAAAATAGATGGTGTAAAAAATGTAACCCGGGTCGATTAAAATAATTTATTCATATTTGATCTAAATAGATATATTTAGCTACCTTTATGCAAATTTTCACAATATGATAAAAAAAGGCTTCGAGGACAATGCTGAAAATGTAAGGAAAATTTTTACCGAGTACCTGGAAAAACATGCACACCGGAAAACTCCTGAGAGGTACACAATCCTGAAAGAGATTTTTGCAACTGAAGGACATTTCGATATTGAAACGCTGTACATCCGGATGAAAAATCATAAGTACAGGGTCAGCCGGGCAACATTGTACAATACCATCGAATTGCTGCTGGATTGTGGACTTGTAACCAAGCACCAGTTTGGAACGAACTATGCACAATTTGAAAAATCAATGTTGTTCAGGCAGCATGATCATTTCATTTTTAATGATTCAGGAGATGTCCGTGAATTCTATGATCCGCGTATCGAAGAGATCAAAGCCCAGGTCGAAACTTCTTTCAATGTTGATATTACGCATTATTCACTTACATTCTATGGCAATCCAAAGCCAAAGAAATAAGGAGCCATGTTCATGAAGGTTGATGTAATTCTTGGATTGCAATGGGGCGATGAAGGGAAAGGAAAAATTGTTGATCTTTTTACTCCGCACTACGATATAATTGCCCGTTTTCAGGGTGGCCCCAACGCAGGGCATACCATCATTTTTGATAACAGGAAGTTCGTTCTTCACAGCATTCCTTCAGGGATTTTCCACCCGGAGTCTGAGAATGTTGTAGGGAACGGTGTGATAATCGACCCTTTCGTGTTCATGAAGGAGGTCGGGGAACTTGCCGCCGCAGGCATTCATGCAAAAAAAAATCTGCTCATTTCACACAGGGCCCACCTGATTCTTCCCAGCCACAGGTTGCTTGATGCTGTATATGAAACACAAAAAGGACACTTCAAAATTGGTTCTACACTGAAAGGGATCGGGCCAGCTTATACAGATAAATACGGCAGAAACGGGCTCCGGTTCGGATGTATCACACAGGCTAATTTTTCAGAGCACTACAATGCTTTAAAGGAACAGCACCTTGACGCGATCCGAAATAATAATGCCGATACTTCTCAATACAGGTTTGAAGGTCTGGATTTCCAGGAATACGAACAGAAATGGCTTGATGCTGTTGAACAAATGAAGTCCTTTCGTTCAATTGATACCGAACAGTTCATCAACAAAAGTCTGGATGATGGGAAATCCGTGTTGGCAGAAGGAGCCCAGGGTTCATTGCTGGATATCGATTTTGGCTCGTATCCTTATGTCACTTCCTCGAATACGATAGCAGCCGGTGCATGTGCAGGTCTTGGTATATCACCACACAGGATCGGCCGCATCTACGGAATTTTCAAAGCCTATTGTACACGGGTGGGATCCGGGCCATTTCCCACCGAATTATCGGACGGGATCGGGGAACAACTTCGTGCCAGGGGAAAAGAGTTCGGAGCAACTACCGGCAGACCGCGCAGGTGTGGCTGGCTTGACCTTCCTGCATTGAAATACGCCATCACACTGAACGGGGTTGACAGCCTGATCATGATGAAAGTGGATGTGCTCGATAGTTTTGAAACCATCAGGGTCTGTAAAGAATACAGGCGGAACAATGTGCTGGTCGATGAATTTCCTTTTGATCTGGAAGATCCGGAGCTTGAATTTGTTTATGAAGAAAGGAAAGGATGGAATTCCACACTGGAGAATATCAGTTCATTCGGTGATATTCCGATGGAATTATCTGACTACATAAAGTATATTGAAAATGAAGTGGGTGTGCCGGTCGACATCGTTTCCATAGGACCGGACCGCAACCAGACCTTATCCCGGATTGAATTATAATTTCCGCTTAACTTCGATCTGTTCGTATCCTTCCACAATATCGCCTACCTTGATATCATTGAAATTCTCAATGTTTAGCCCGCATTCATAACCGGAATTTACCTCTTTCACATCATCCTTGAATCGCTTGAGTGATCCCAGGTTCCCCGTGTAGACTACGATCCCGTCGCGGATGATCCGGACCTTCGTATGACGGTTGATTTTTCCGTCAAGCACATAACAACCGGCAACAGTTCCGACCTTGGTGATCTTGAATACATCGCGGACTTCTATATTGCAGGTGATCTTCTCCTCGATTTCCGGCGAAAGCATACCTTCAAGTGCGGCTTTGATCTCTTCAATGGCAGTATAGATGATGGAATACAGCCTGATGTCAATCTGTTCCTGTTCCGCAAGCTTCCTGGCACTCAGTGATGGACGGACCTGGAATCCCACGATGATGGCATTTGAAGCAGATGCAAGTAAAACGTCAGATTCAGTAATCTGCCCGACGGATTTATGGATCACATTGCAAACAACCTCTTCGGTAGATAATTTGATCAGGGAGTCTGACAATGCTTCAACAGAACCATCCACATCACCTTTGACAATAATATTCAGCTCACGGAAATCTCCGATGGCAATACGACGGCCGATTTCATCCAGCGTAATATGCTTCTGCGTACGGATACCCTGTTCGCGTTGCAGCTGGTGACGCTTATTGGCGATGGTCTTCACCTCTTTTTCATCAACCATCACGTTGAAGATATCACCGGCCTGCGGAGCGCCATTCAGTCCCAGCATAAGTACAGGAACTGAAGGTCCTGCCTCTTTGACCGGCTGGTTTCTCTCGTTGTACATGGCTTTAACACGGCCGTAAGTTGAGCCGGCAAGCACAATATCTCCGACTTTCATCGTGCCGTTCTGGACCAAAAGCTTTGCCACATATCCGCGACCTTTATCAAGCGATGATTCTATAACAGTTCCTGCAGCAAGACGCAAGGGGTTTGCTTTCAGGTTCAGGATTTCAGATTCGAGTAACACTTTATCAAGCAGAATCCCGACATTCAACCCGCTCTTGGCAGAAATTTCCTGCGACTGATATTTACCACCCCAGTCTTCAACCAGGATGTTCATCATCGAAAGTGCTTCCCTGACCTTTTCGGGGTTGGCATTGGGTTTATCAACTTTGTTGATGGCAAATACGATCGGGACCTGGGCTGCCAGTGCATGGTTGATGGCTTCCTTTGTTTGCGGCATCACCGTATCATCCGCCGCAATCACGATGATAGCGACATCAGTAACCTGGGCACCCCTGGCACGCATGGCCGTAAAAGCTTCATGTCCCGGGGTATCGAGGAAGGTGATTTTTTTCCCGCTTTCAAGCTGTACTTCATAGGCTCCAATATGCTGCGTGATCCCGCCAGCTTCTCCGGCAACAACATTTGATTTCCTTATATAATCAAGAAGTTTGGTCTTGCCATGATCCACGTGACCCATAACAGTAACGATGGGTGGACGTTCCACCATGTCTTCCGGGTTCTCGGTTTCTTCACGGTTCTGAATTGCTTCCTGTACTTCAACACTGACGAATTCGACTTTATACCCGAACTCATCTGCAACGAGCGTCAGTGTTTCTGCATCAAGCCTTTGATTGATGGAGACAAAAAGCCCGAGTGACATACAAGTTGAAATGATATTGGTCACAGGAACATTCATCATCGTGGCGAGTTCATTGGCAGTAACAAATTCAGTTACCTGGATGACGCGCTTTCCTTCTTCCATCTTTTCCTGATCCTGCTGCATCTGGTGACTGGCAGCATCACGTTTCAACCTGCGGTACTTCGAAGCCTTCGATTTTCCGGCTGGTCCCAGGCGTGCAAGCGTTTCTTTAATCTGCTTTTGAATGTCTTCCTGCGTGAGTTCAGGCTTGACGACTTCCTTATAGGTGCTCCTGCGTGCTGCAGGCTTGTGTTTGGTTTCTTCGGATTTTGTTTCAGCAGAAGTTTCAGCAGGCTGACCCATCTGTTTTTTGATTCTCTTCCGTTTCTTTTTCTTCCCTTTAATGGCTTCGTCAGAAGATGAGGCAACCGGTTTTTTCTTCTCAAACTTTTTGGGCTCGGGAAGTTGCATCGTTCCAAGGATTGTCGGCCCTTCAAGTATGATTCTTTCTGTGGGCAGGAAATTATCAAGCTCCGGAACTATTATTTCCTCTGGTAACTCTTCACTGAATTCCGGTTCTTCAACTTCCGGTTCGGCTAAGGATTCCGGGATCTCCGGAACTTCGGACACAATTTCCTGTGACGTTTCGGGAACTTGTTCTTCTTCCTCTTGTTCTACTTCTTCCTTCCCAGCTTTCTTCTTTTTACCCTCCTCTTTTTTGGGGGATTTTTTTGGACGGGATTTTTTAACGGTATCCAGGTCCATCTTCCCAAGAATAACAAGATCCGGACTTTTTTTCTTTGATTTTTCTTCAGGAGTTTCTGCCTGTTCCAATGATGCTTCGGCAGTTACTTCTTTTGTTTCAGCAGGAATTTTAGTCTCTTCTTTCTTATGGCGTCCGGTCTCCGGTTCTGCTTTTTTGTCCGGTTCTGCAACCTTTTCAACGATTTCTGCAGGTTCGGTTTTTTCTGCGACTTTTTCTTCAGCAGATTTTGCTTTGGCCTTTTTGGGAACTTCGGGAACAATTTCGGGTTCTGCCTTTTTTTCCTCTTTTGGAGCAGGTTTTGCAGGAACTTCACGGATCTTTTTCTGGCCATCAAAAGGCTTGTTGTCGTAATCCAGTCCTACATTCTTGATGAACAGGTCATCCCGCTCTTTTTCCCGTTCTTTTGCCGCTGAACGCTTATCCTCAATGGTGATGGTCTCATGCTGGGCAAACTGAAGACCAATTTTCTTAGCTTCTTCCTTAACGTGCTTGTCAGGTGCAAACTCCTTCACCAGGATAATGTACATTTCCGGCGAGAGTTTAAAATTGGGGTCCTTCTCAATGCTCAGACCTTTCTTTGACAGAAAGTCAACAATGGTAGACACTCCGATGTTAAATTCTCGTGCTGCCTTACTTAATCGTATTATTGGTGCGCCTTCACTCATAGCTTATGGCTCAATCCCTTCGTTATAAGAGGTAGTAAAATTAAGACTTTTTATTCAAATTCTGCTTTTAAAATGCGGACGACCTCATTAACAGTCTCTTCTTCAAGATCGGTTCGCTTAACAAGTTCCTGAACATCAAGCGCTAAAACGCTTTTTGCAGTATCGCAACCAATGGTTTTCATCTCATCAATGATCCACTGATCGATTTCATCTGAAAATTCCTGGAGATCGACATCTTCATTATCCACATCAGTATCACGGTAAACATCAATTTCAAAACCGGTAAGTTTCCCGGCCAGCTTGATGTTGAATCCTCCTTTACCAATGGCGAGTGAAACCTGGTCGGGCCGCATATAGACATCGGCCTTTTTAGTTTCATCGTCAATGATGATGGAAGTGATCTTTGCCGGACTCAGTGCGCGCTGGATGTAAAGCGAAGGATTGGAGGTGAAATTGATCACGTCAATGTTCTCGTTCTTGAGTTCCCTCACAATTCCATGGATTCTCGATCCTTTCATACCAACGCATGCTCCGACAGGATCAATGCGGTCGTCATACGATTCGACAGCAATTTTTGCCCGCTCACCCGGAACACGTACAATGTTTTTAATGCTGATGAGGCCGTCATATACTTCGGGAACTTCAGCTTCAAAGAGTCTTTCAAGGAATACAGGAGACGTCCTGGAAAGAATGATCACCGGGTTGTTGTTCTTCATTTCAACTTTCGAAACAACGGCCCTGATGCTGTCACCCTTGCGGTAAAAATCAGAAGGGATCTGTTCGGACTTCGGAAGAAGGAGTTCGATGCTTTCATCATCCAGGACAAGGATCTCTTTTTTCCAAACCTGGTAAACTTCCCCTGCAATGATCTCACCGATCTTCTCCTTGTATTTCCGGAAAATGTTATCTTTTTCATACTCCTGGATCTTGGAGATCAGGTTCTGTCGGATGGCAAGAATTTCGCGTCTGCCAAAATCAAGGAGCTTGATTTCTTCTGAAAGATCTTCGCCAACCTCAAAGTCAGGTTCCGTTTTGATGGCTTCAGATAAGGCAACCTGGGCATTTTCATCCTCCACCGTGCCATCCTCCACAATCATCCGGTTTCTCCAGATTTCAAGGTCTCCCTTGTCGATGTTCACAATGATGTCGAAATTGTCAGCTGAACCATACCTCTTGGCAAGCATATGCCTGAAAACATCTTCCAGGATACGCATCATGGTTTCCCTGTCGATATTCTTGAATTCCTTGAATTCCGAAAAGGTCTCGACTAAATTAATATGTTCCATTTTTCAACGAATTATTTTCCTATTTTAATGGTTATTTTTGCTGTTTTAATTTCCGAATAAGGAAGAATGGTATTCGGTTGTTGGTTCTCTTTCTTTGGTTTTTTTACCGGGTGCATCAGTTCAATGCTCTGCTCCGTGACCACTGCCAGGATTCCTTCAATTTTATTTTCACCGACGGTGACGACATTCAGTTCCCGCCCGATATTTTTCCTGTACTGCCTTTCAAGTTTTAACGGATGATCAAGTCCGGCTGAAGAGACGGTCAGGTCATAATCTTCAACTTCGCGATCCACGTTACTTTCAATTTCCCTGCTGAGGGATTGGCAGTCCTGGATAGTCACACCCTGATCACCATCGATAAAGACAGAGAATTTATTTCCCGGCTGAACAACAAAGTCCACAAGGAATTTATCAGTCCCTTCAAGGAATTGCAATACAAGGTTGTTGATTTTTCCGCTTAATCCTGCCATTTTTTGATAAATAAAAGAGGGGACTTTTTGTCCCCTCAAAACTCTTCTACAAACAATGCACAAGTGCATTTTCGTTTGCAAAGGTAATACAACTTTTTAAAATTGCAAGAATTTTCACAAAGGGTGTAAATAAAATATTCATTTGACCACTTGTTAATTAATTTTGTATCTTTGACCCCTCGAACAAAAAGGTCAAACAGTTAAACTATGGTACTGGTATTACATCGGGGTGAAAATGTTGAGAAACTCGAAGAGATTCTCAGGGAAGCAAAGAGGCGTTTTGGTCTCTATGGCTTCGACCGGACCACCATGCAGGAAATTGCCGGTGGCTTCAGCATGTCGAAGGGATCGCTGTATTATTATTTCCCGGATAAAGAGAGCCTTTTCAAAGCTGTGATCGAACGGGAACAGGAACTTTTTTTTCAGCTCATCTCAAAGAAAATCGCAAAGCTGGAATCTCCGGAAGAGATGCTCAGTGAATTTCTAAAACAGCGGCACATTCATTTTAAAAAATTCGTCAACCTGAATATTTTCAGGTATTCAAATGTTGCAAAAATCAGGCCTCATATCAGTGCCACATTTTTAAACTTCCGGGAGAGGGAAACCCGGTTGATTTTCTCAATCTTAAATAAAGGTGTTGAGATGGGCGTTTTTGATCTTGCAGACCCATTGAAGTCTGCCACATTATTCTTGGATGTCCTTCACGGAATGCGGCTGGTGGTGATGAATTTCAGGGATTATTCAGAACTTCACAAGGTGGATTATGACAGGATCGATGAAAAAAACAAACAGTTCCTGGAATTATTTATCTCTTCCATGAAAAAATCAGCAAAATAACAAATCGGAAACTCAGAAAATCTTTCAAAATGGCTACAGGAGAACCTAAGAATTCAAAAAGATCAAAGCGGATCAGGGCTTACATTGCATTGTTCCTGGTAATCATCGGCATCGGTATTTACGGTTGGCACTGGTATCGTGAGTATACTTCTTACTACACAACAGATGATGCCTATATTGATGCCGACAAAGTTTCAGTGAGTGCTAAAATAATGGGCAGGATAAACAAGATTTATGCTGATGAAGGCGATTCGGTGAAATCGCAGATGCTGCTGGTGGAACTCGACAGTTCAGACCTCGTTGCTCAGAAGATGCAGGCCCAGGCCATGCGTGACCAGGCTGTTGCTTCTGTTCAGCAGGCCCAGGCGAAATATATCCTCGATCAGAAAGGATTGCGTGTTCAGGAAATCAATTGTGCAAGGGCAAAAGAAGACCTTGACAGGGCCACAGTCCAGTTTGAGGGAAAGGTTATTTCGGAGGAGCAGTTTGATCACATGAAAAAGACATCGGAGTCTTCAAATGCGCAACTTGAAACGGCAAAAGCTCAGATCGATGTAAGCAAATCACAGGTGGAGATGGCCGAAAGCACGATCAAAACAGCAACCGCCCAGATCGCTACCATTGAAACCTCTTTGCAGAATACAAGAATTTATGCACCCGGAAAAGGCAAAATTGCCAAACGGTGGTTGCTTCCGGGAGATGTTACCCAGCCCGGACAACCGGTGTTTACTATTACCAAGGATTCTCTCTTCTATGTGATGGCTTTCTTTGAGGAAACAAAAATTTCCGGTATCCGTCCGGGAAAAAAGGGAATATTTACTGCCGATGCCTTTCCGGGAATTAAATTTTTTGGAACCATCCTTAATGTCGGAACCAACACTGCAGCCCAGTTTTCCCTCATACCACCAAACAATGCCTCCGGAAACTTTACAAAGATCACACAGCGGATTCCTGTGAAAATTTCCATCGATAGTGTAAGTCAATCAAAGGAATCAGGATCATATCAGCTGGCAGCAGGCATGTCTGTGATCGTCAAAATTTTCAAATAGCCATGAGAAGACTTCCAGGGATCAGGCACCTGATTGATTTTATCCGGGAATACAATGCCACTTTCGATACGGAAAGTCCTTCTTATCGGTGGTGGCTGCTTGCCAATGTGATGATCGGGACATTTATGGCGGTTCTTGATGCAACCATCGTCAATGTCGGGCTGCCGAAGATCATGGCCTCCTTTGGCGTCGGAATTGACAAGATTGAATGGGTACTTACTGCATATATGCTTGCAATGGCCGTGATGCTGCCAACATCCGGATGGCTCGCCGACCGGTTTGGGTACAAGCGCATTTACTTTCTGGGCCTTTTCATGTTTACCTTGGGATCATTTTTATGCGGTGTATCCGGCACTGAAAACCTGCTTATTTTCTCACGCGTTATACAGGGACTGGGTGCAGGCTGCCTGATGCCTGTAGGGATGGCGATTATTACAAGGGAATTCCCGCCAGAGCAAAGAGGAATTGCACTCGGTTTCTGGTCCATTGCATCTGCAGCCTCCGTCTCCTTCGGACCTCTTCTGGGCGGTTACCTCGTCGACGAATTCAGCTGGCCCCTGATCTTTGACGTGAATGTTCCTGTCGGCATTGGCGGAATGCTTGCTACTGCAATTATACAGAAAGAATACAGGAGCAAGCACAAAAGCAAGTTTGATCCTGTCGGATTTATCTCGGTCAGTATCTTCCTTCCTTTCCTGCTTTATGCACTCACCGAAGGAAATGCGAGCACAAACTCGGCAGGCTGGTCATCACCCGTCGTGCTGATATGCTTTGCCATTGCAGCCATTGCCTTTGTAGTCTTTCTTTCAACAGAACTCATCATTGACCAACCGCTGATCGATATCAAACTCCTGAAAAATTACAACTTCGGGGTGAGCAACCTGGTCATGTTCATCTTTGGGATTGGTATGTTCGGGAGCACTTTCCTGCTTCCTCTCTACCTTCAGAATTCCCTTGGATATACTGCAGTCCTTGCCGGTTCTGTATTCCTTCCGGTTGGAATCATCCAGGGTATTGCAGCCCCGCTGGCTGGGTTGTCTACCAACAAAATCAATCCGAAGATATTGATCATCACCGGTGCGCTTTTGCTTGCTCTGAGTTTTTACCTGAACTCTTCCATGTCCTACCTCACGGAGCACAGTTTCATCATGACAACACTCTACCTGAGAGGCGTGGCCATGGGACTTATGTTCAGCCCTATGACAATGGTGGCCATGGTAGATATCCCGCGCGAAAAAATGGGTCAGGCTTCTGGTTTGATCAACGTGATCAGGCAGGTTGGAGGCAGTTTTGGTGTAGCCATCCTGACCACTATCTTTACAACCCGGATGACTTACCATTCGCAGATGTTCGGGGAAGGGATTGAGAAAAATTCACCGGCCTATCATTCCGTGCTCAGGAACCTAGGGAATTACATCACTTCCCATGCCGGGAGTATAGGACATATGGCGGAAACTCAAAGCCAGTATTTAATCAGCTCACATTTAAACAAGCAGGCATTTGTTCAGGCGATTGATGACGATTTCCTGCTTGCATCCGTCATTACCCTGGTCAGTGCGATCCCCGTTCTTTTTCTCAGGATAAAGAAGAAGAGGAGCAAAGAGCCCGGCGGAGTTACAATGAATCCGCAACCGGTAAAGCAAAACGATACCGTAACAGATAATTAATGCATTTACGACAGAAAAATTATTACCATGAAGTCCATTTTGTTTAAAAGCCGCTTTCTATTCATGATACTATTAGGGTTTTCGTATGGTATGCGGGCCCAGACTCCTGGAGCAACCCCACAGTTTAACCCTATGGATTCCATTGACCTCCAGCAGGTAGTCAGACAGGTCTTGTCGACTTATCCTTCAATTTTAAAGGCGCAGGAAGCAATTCATGCTGCTGAAGCCGGAATCGGACTGGCGCACTCCGGTTACCTTCCGGTCATTGATGCGGATGCCGGATATACCAGGCTGGGACCGGTGTCAGAATTATCAGTGCCCGGCCTTGGTTCCTTCCAGATCTATCCCGAAAATAATTACAATACTGCATTGAATGTCCGGGAGACCATTTATGATTTTTCGAAAACAGCCCGTAACATTAAATTAGAAGAATCCTCAAAAGAAATCTCCGAAAGGAATGTTGACCTGGTAAAACAAAAACTGACTCTATTGACTTCTGTAAGCTATTATTCATTGGTGTATTTGCAGGAGGCATTGAAGATACGGGAAGTTCAGCTGGCAACACTCAAGGAGCACCTCGACTTTGTTACACGGAAAAAGGAAACAGGTTCAGCCACGCAGTATGAAATCCTTTCAACTCAGGTCAGGATTTCTATCGCTGAAAACCAAAAAGTAGATGTGGAAACTGCTATCAAAACTCAACAAGCAATCCTGAACTCATTGATGGGAACTCCAATCGGCACAAAGCTAAGTGTAAAACGCACCTTTACACTGGTGCAACCCAATATCAGCCGGGATTCATTAATTCCTTATGCAGTTAAGCACCGTTACGAGATGGTGATTGCCAATCTCAGGGAAAAACATTCCGAACTTCATTTAAAAACAGTTAAAGCACAGAACAACCCTGTTCTCAGTGCATTCGCATCCGGTGGCTGGAAGAACGGTTTTATCCCGGACCTTTCAGTTTTTACCGGGAACTATGCCGCCGGGGTTGGCTTACATGTTCCGATTTTTGATGCCGGTCGCAGGAAGAATAATATCGACATGGCCAATGCTTCCATCAATATGTCAAAACAGGAATCAGAACAGACCAACCGTGAAATTTCCACCGAGGTATTTCAAAACGATGCCAATCTTCAGGCATCTCTGCAAAAGATCAGGCAGAGTGAACTCCAGGTTCAGCAAGCAGAGGAAGCCCTGGCACTTGCAAAAATCAGTTTCATGTCCGGATCTATCACAAACCTTGATTTGCTGGATGCCGAAACTGCTGCATCCGAAAGCAAGGTCAGTCTGCTGAAAGCCAATATTGATTATGTGATAGATGTTGTCAGATTAAATATTTCGGTGGGTAAATCAATCGACTGATCCTAAAAAATGTCAAACATTGAAGGATTTTATAAATGGGAACCAGAATATTACCTGGTTTGCAACTCAAGATTCTGGAATTGCTGAAATGTTTTTTTTGCAGATATTAAGAAAAATGTTTTAGGAAATAAAAATTTTCTCACTTTTGCATCAAATAACTAATAATCAACCTATGAAAATATTATCATTAACAGAAGATCAGTATCAGCTTCTGAAAAATCAATATGAAGATGAACTGGAAATGGCGTTGAAGTATGTTGACGACATAAAAAGCATACTGTTTAAATTAAACAAGCAGGATGTCAAGGTAGTAAAGGAAAAGAAAACAAGGAAAAGACGGAAAACCAAAAAAGCAAACCTGGCAAAAACTGCTGTTAACGCTACGGAATCTATTAAAAAAGGTGAAGCCCCAAAAGCAAAGCGTGGAAGAAAACCTAAAAAAGCAGTGAAAGCAAAACCGGTTTCTGCAAAAAAATCCGTTGCAGTGAAAGCAAAACCAGGACCGAAGAAAAAGATTGTCCCTGTAGCTCCTGCAAAGAAAGCAGCACCGGTAAAAGCCAAGCCTGCACAGAAGAAAAAAGCTGTGGTGAAAGTAAAGCCTGCACCCGTTGCAAAACCCGTTCTCCCCAAACCAACCGATGTTAAACCTCCGGTTAAAACCTACATAAACCCAGAGGTAAAGAAAGAAGAATAGGTAATCAGGAAAGTCAAGGCTCCCCGTCTTTTGCTTTTATTGATTCATTGCGTTTAGCACAACCTCTCCGCGTTGTCGCCTTCAGATAGACCTGAACAGTGACAAAGAATTGCATGCCGTTATTACCTGGATAAAAGGGAGCCATGGCTTGTGGCTCCCTGAGTTTTCTGCTGAGAATTTTCCATCATCTGATCCCCCGGATTAATACCCGTCCTATTCAATTTTTGTTAAGGAATTGTTGCCTAATTTCTCTATAACATAAAATTTAGAATTGATCTAAATTAGGGTATTTGTTACAGTAAATTAAATGCATACTAGTTTAGGAGGTCATTATTTCGATCACATGGATTGAGAAATATCATGAAAAAAGTTGAAATATATTATAAATTTTGTAGATTCGCTTCCTGTTAAAGATCTCCAAAGCTACTGATTATCTATTCTGTTCCTCCATGTTGATGTTTTTTCCTGGATTATAATCCACAATTGTGTTTTGTATAGAAAATATTATTGTTAATGAATTAACAGTGCGCAGTTAACTTATTAAATTAAAAAATTAAAGTATGAAAACAATTTTACGTTTGTTTCAGACAATCATTCTGATGCTCCTTATCAACAGTGTAAATGCACAGTACTGTTTACCAACTTACACCAATGGTTGTGAGTTTGGGGATGGCCTTACCCAGTTTCAACTGAACACGATCGATCAAACTGTTCTGTGTACAGGAAGCCCTTCCTATTATCAGGATTATACCAGCCTGAGTACTGATCTTGCAGAACTTGGGTATTACACATTAAATGTTCAATCCAATAATTCAGGGTTGTATGTTACGGTTTGGATTGATTACGATAACAATGGAGCCTTTGACAATTCCACTGAGCTTATCAGCCAGTTTTATTATTATAATGTTGGTTTTTACGATGGTTTCACATTTCAGGTCCCTGGTGGATTAACGACCGGCCCGACCAGGTTAAGAATAATGTCCTGCACGATGGGTGGTTATCCTTCTGATGCATGCAACAGTGGAGGTTATGGAAACTGTTGTGATTTTACCGTTAATATAACCTCACCGGTTTCAGCCCCTTTTGTGACTACCCTGCCAGCTTCTTCCATTCATGGTACTTATGCCACGATGAATGGATCTGCCAATGCCAATGGCAATCTGACCAATGTACAGTTCTATTATGGGCTGGATTCTACTTATGGGAATATTGTCGGGGCTACTCCGTCTGCAGTTTCCGGGAGCACTGATACTGATGTCCTCGCTATTGCTTCCGGCCTTGAACCAAATACAACTTACCATTACATGGTTGTTGGATTTGGTGCCGGTGGATTTGTTCAGGGTACTGATATGACGTTTACAACCAGTCAGCTTTCTCCTTCAGTCATCACTCTGGGCGCCGACCTCATCTCAGGTGTTTCAGCACGGCTGAATGGCCTTGTGAATGCAAACAATGATGTTTCATCAGCTTCATTTGAGTATGGACTTGATTTATCTTACGGTTCAACTGTTACAGGAAACCCAATCCCTGTTACAGGATATTATAATCAATCGATCTCAGCCTCCCTGACAGGCCTGGCTATGAATACTACTTATCACTACAGGATCGTAAGTACAAATTCATCCGGAACTTCGTATGGCGATGACATGTCTTTTACAACCTTGTCAACACCGTTTTGCCTGCCTGTTTATTCCAGCGGTTGCAGTGGCGTTCCATCAGTTATCACGTCAATTGAACTTAACACTCTTTCACAGGCTATTCCCTGCAGCGGTTCCCCCAGCTATTACCAGGATTTTACTTCGTTGTCGACCGATCTGACCATGAATGCGTCATACAGTATTAATGTTACTGCCGGGAACGATGGAACAGCTGTCACCGTTTGGATTGATTATAACCAAAACAATATTTTTGATGGCTATGCAGAGGTCGCTACATACATTTACTGTCCTAATGCCGGTGTTCCGTCAAGCGGGTATTTCACTGTTCCTGTATCCTCCAATTTCGGACCGGCACGGATCCGGGCTATGTCATGCGATTACACTACAACAGGAAACTATTTGTTTGATCCTTGTTCAACTTCTGAAATATATGGAAATTGTGTTGACTTCATGGTCAACCTTCTTCCGCCGCCACCGCCGCCTATTGTTACCACATTGGCTGCCGATGGTGTGACCGGCACTGATGCCACACTGCATGGAATTGTAAATGCCAACGGTACTTCGACGGATGTTTCGTTCGATTATGGTCCCACTGATTCTTATGGCTGGTGGGCACCAGGCTCACCTTCCCCTGTAAGCGGCAGTTCAGACACACCTGTAAGCAGCTCAATCAGTGGTTTGTCGGGTAATGCTACCTATCATTACCGGGTCGTCGGATCAAGTATTGGTGGCATGACCCTTGGTGATGATATAACATTTACAACAAATGCCATTGCACCGACAGTCTATACAGAGATGGCAACTGGAATAATCGGCAATAATGCTTCATTGAGAGGCTCAGTGAATGCAAACAATCTGTCGACGACCGTCTCGTTCGAGTATGGTCTGACAACATCTTACGGGACTGTTGTTACAGCGTCACCTGCCATCCTTACTGATGGCCTGCTTACTGATGTATCTGCTGATTTGACAGGGTTGGCGCTGAGTACAGGATACCATTACCGTGTGGTTGCCACTAATTCCGTGGGAACATCCTACGGTGATGATATGACCTTTACTTCATCATCCACGATGTACTGTATTCCCACCTTTAATTATGGTTGTTATTATTATAATATTGGAGTGACTTATTTTGGGTTAAATACGATCAGCCAGACGATAGGCTGCACAGGAATACCTGGTGATCCGACATTTTACCAGAATTTTTCATCAACATCGACGGATATTGCCCAGAATACTCCTTATACAATCTCAGTAAGATCCGGATATGGCGCAGGATGCTACTATCCAACCGCTGTTTGTGTGTGGATTGATTACAACCACAACAATGTCTTTGATGGACCCAGCGAACTTGTTGGACAGGTCCAATGTTGCTATGTCGGAACGACCTACGCCATTCCCTTAACGGTTCCTGCTACTTCAATGACAGGCCCAACGACAATCCGGGTGTTGGCAGCATATCAGAATTATCCGACAGATCCCTGCGGCTTCAATTTCTATGGCAACTGTTCTGATTTCAGCGTTAATATTATTCCTCCTATAACTCCACCGTCGGTTACTACAAATTCAGCTTCAGGTATTACATCGAATGCTGCGGTCCTTAATGGTACAGTGAATGCAAACGGAACCTCTTCTTCAACAGGTTTCGACTGGGGTTTAACTTCAAGTTATGGCAATACTGTTGCAGGGGTTCCCGCTTCTGTAACCGGGAGTTCCGACATTCCATTCAGTGCTTCCCTTGCTTCGTTAGCTTCTTCAACTATTTACCATTACCGTGCATGGGCCATGAATCCGGGGGGAACAACGTATGGATCAGATATGGCATTTACCACAAATGCACCTCCGCCAAGTGTTACCACAACCAGTGCAACAAACATCGCCGGGGCTACTGCAACACTTAATGGATATGTAAATGCCAATAATAATTCATCAAGTGTTTCTTTTGAATACGGATTGACTACAAGTTATGGTTCCGTCATTTCCGGAATACCGGCAACTGTTACGGGGAATTCTACCCAGGCAGTTTCGGGATTAGCCTCAGGGCTTAGCCTTAGCACACTTTATCATTATCGCATAGTTAGTACAAACAGCGGTGGTACATCCTATGGCGGTGATATGACATTTACAACCACGTCATATCTGTTCTGTCTTCCTTACTATAATTATGGTTGCAGCTATGGTGATGGCCTGACCTATTTCCAACTCAACACTATATCCCAGACGATTCCATGCTCGGGAACTCCTGCCTGGTACCATGATTATACTGCTTCTTCTACAGATCTTAATCAGAATGGAAACTATACGGTTTCTGTAAGGGCAGGTTATTCCTATACGTATGTAACAATCTGGATCGACTATAATCATAACAATATCTTTGATTCACCATCTGAAATGGTTGGCGAGGTCATCTGCACAAATTCTGGATCAACTTATACCTTCCCTGTAACTATCTCCGCGTCCTCACTCACCGGTTCTGCCAGGCTGAGAGCCCTGACAAACTATTATTCTCCATATCCAACGAACCCTTGTGGGTCGTATACCTATGGAAACTGCCAGGATTTTTCAGTTAATATTCTTCCTGCATTGCCAAGTCCTGTTGTGATTACAACTGCCGCATCCAGTGTTACAGCCACGGGTGCAGTATTAAATGGCACGGTCAACGCCAATGGAACGACTACCAATGTTTCTTTTGATTATGGGCTAACTGCTTCTTATGGAACTACAGTAGCTGGTGTTCCTGGAATGGTTACCGGAAGTTCGGATACTCCGGTCAGTGCTTCTCTTAGTGGACTGCCAGGAAATTCTACCTACCATTACAGAGCTGTTGGAACCGTTTCCGGCGGAGGCACAGTTTATGGTGATGACATGACCTTCACAACCATTGCAGTTGCACCAACAGTGACAACCACCAGTGCAACAAATGTGTCAGGAGTTTCTGCATTACTGAATGGTACTGTGAATCCTAATAATTCATCGTCCAGCGTATCCTTTGAATATGGGTTAACATCTTCTTATGGAACAGTAGTGAGCGGTAGTCCATCAATTGTCAATGGGATCACTACCCAGGCAATTACTGCACAGCTGAATGGACTTACCCTAAATACACTTTATCATTACCGGATTACCAGCACTAATTCTGAAGGTACATCAACGGGATCTGATATGACTTTTACTACACTTCCCACAGTCTATTGCACTCCTTCATTTACTTATGGCTGTGATGATCCCTGGAGCTATCACATGGGATTGACCTATTTCGGGCTGAACACTATCAGCCAGCCCATTCCCTGTACCGGGTCACCTAGCTATTACCATGATTTCACTTCTATATCTACTGATCTGGCCCTGAACTCATCCTATTCAATAGCAGTTACTGCCGGATATAGTTATAACTCTGTTACAGTCTGGATTGACCTGAATCAAAACAATGTTTTTGATGGTGCCAGTGAGATGGTAGGTCAGGTTTTATGTAGCTCACCAGGCGTTATTTATTCAATCCCGATTACTATACCGGCCACTGCATCCACAGGAGCAACACGGTTACGTTTTATCTCTGACTATTATTCTTATGGTTATCCAACAGATCCCTGTGGTTCTTATACCTATGGTAACAGTGCGGATTTTATGGTTAATATCCTTCCCAGTGCGCCAAAAGCAACAGTTACGACTACAGCTGCTTCCGGTATTGCAGGATTGGTTGCCCAGTTAAACGGAACGGTAAATGCCAATGGCTATCTTGCAGGCACATCCTTTGAATATGGGTTAACATCTTCGTATGGATCCTGGATAGGAGGGACACCGGCATTGGCTTCCGGCAGCAGCCCGACCAGCGTCAGTGCAGCTATCAGCGGCCTGATCCCAAATACAATTTATCATTTCAGAGCCAGGGGTGACAATGCAGGCGGTATTTCTTATGGTGATGATATGACATTTACTTCCGGAACAATTCCTCCTGCAGCAGTTACCGGTGCAGCCACACCTAATTCTGGTAATGGCGCGTTAATTAACGGAACAGTGAACCCGTATAATCTTGTCGGATTAGTTTCTTTTGATTATGGATTGACGGCTGCTTATGGAAATACAATTGCTGGAATTCCATCAAGTGTTTCCGGAAATAGCATGCAATCCGTTTCAGCTCAGCTCAATGGACTTTTATTAAATACCCTTTATCATTACAGGGTAGTCTGTACAACCAGTGCAGGCACGACAACCGGAAGTGATATGACCTTTACGACACTATCTACCCCTTACTGCATCCCTTATTATAATTACGGTTGCAGCCTGATGGCTTTATCCTATGTAGGTCTCAATACAATTTCGCAAACTATACCGTGTGGAGGAGCTCCTTATTTCCATGATTATACTGCCGTTTCAACTGACCTTGGTCAGAACGGAATATATTCATTATCGATACAAGCCACAGGTAGCTATACCATTGCAGTAACGGCCTGGATCGACTACAATCAAAATAACTTTTTTGATGCTGGTGAAATGGTCGGACAAACAACATGTGCCAGCGGTTCATCGGCATCAATTACATTCACTGTTTCGGGAACTGCATTAACCGGATCAACAAGACTCAGGATTTTATCTGAATACGCTGGTTTTAGTTATCCTTCCAATCCATGCGGAACGTATTATTATGGTGGTGGCGCTGATTTTAGTGTGAATATTCTCCCTTCAGGTCCACCGATCGTTTCAACTACAGCTGCATCGGGAATGAATTTCACCAGTGCTACACTGAACGGAATGGTGAATCCTAATTTCTATTCTACAACCGTGGCATTTGATTATGGCTTGACTGCAGCCTATGGTTTAGGTATTGCTGCCACACCATCTCCCCTGACAGGAAGTACAAATACCGCTGTTTCTGCTGCATTGACCAGCCTGTCTCCAAATACACTCTATCATTACCGGGTTGTTGGTGTCAATTCTTCCGGTCCATCGTATGGCGATGATATGACTTTTTCAACCACAACGACAACTGTTTACAATGTAACCGGCAGCGGAACTTTCTGTAGTACGATGTCAGGACTTACAGTAGCGTTAAGCGGTTCAGACGTTGGTACGGATTACCAGTTATATAAAGATGGATTGCCATCCGGCGGTACTATACCGGGGACTGGCTCCGCGTTATCATGGGTTAATCAGATTGATGGCACTTACACGGTTACAGGAATAACCTCATCAGGTTCAACACCGATGACCGGCAGTGCAATAATAACTTCCTTCTCAAATCCTGTTTCAGTTTCAATCAATGCCTCGGCAAATCCTGTTTGCCCGGGTACATCCGTAACCTTCACCGCATCTGCGACACATGGAGGAACAGCACCTTCATATCAATGGAAAGTGAATGATATCGATGCAGGGACGGATAATTACCAATACACCTATATTCCTTCCAACGGGGATCTGGTTAAGTGCATCCTGACTTCCAACATGGCATGTCCGACAGGAAATCCTGCTACATCAAATGTAATTACCATGACGGCAACACTTCCGAACCCGGGAATTTCAGGGAACGCCTCTGTCTGTGCCGGAGCAACAGGTAATACTTATTATACCGAATGGGGTTATTCTGGTTACGTCTGGAGTGTTTCCCCCGGAGGCACAATAACTTCCGGCGGAACAGGAAGCTATTATGTTACTGTTACATGGAATACACCAGGACCGCAGTCTGTAAGTGTAAATTACAGTGCTTATGGATGTTCAGCTGCTTCACCATCAATAATGGACGTTACTGTAAATTCAACGGCACCGGTTGGGGTTTCAATCCTGGCTGATAAGAATCCGGTTTGTGCAGGAACTTCAGTAACATTTACTGCTACTCCTGTTAATGGCGGAACATCTCCATACTATCAATGGTATAATGGGTTAAGCTGGATAGGAGCGAGTTATAGCCCCACATTCATATATACACCTTCTAATGGTGATGTGATTACCTGTAAAGTCACTTCAGATGCAGGATGTGTAAGTGGAAATCCGGCAACATCAGATCCGGTCATAATGGTTGTAAATCCATTGCCAACACCTACAGTTATTTCCGGTCCTGATAATGTGTGTGTCAATTCCACCGATACCTATACCACACAACCCGGAATGAATGCCTATGTTTGGTCAATTCCTTCCGGGGGTACAGTGCCTGCCGGAACCGGAGATGATGCTGTTACAGTGACCTGGACCACGCCGGGTACAAAAGTCATTACCATCAATTATACTGATGGCAACGGCTGTACTGCAGTCACTCCGGGGAGTTATACTGTTACAGTCAATCCTGTGCTACCGGCCGGTGTTTCAATCATGGCCAGCAATAACCCGGTTTGCATTGGTACGACAGTAACTTACACTGCTACACCTGTCAATGGCGGGACTACACCTTCGTATCAATGGTATGTTGGTGGAACACCTGCAGGAACTGATGATCCTGTCTTTTCCTACGCACCTTCAAATGGTGACCAGGTAAGTTGTGTAATGACTTCAAATGCACTATGTGTTTCAGGAAATCCTGCAACATCCAACGTCATACCAATGATTGTAAATCCGGTATATGCCGTTGATGTTTCCATAGCAGAAAGCCAGAACGACATCTGTTCAGGGACCTCGGTTGTATTTACAGCAACACCTGTCAACGGAGAACACCCGATTTATCATTGGTTTAAAAATGGTTCTCCGGTAGGTTTAAATTCTTCTACCTATACTTATATACCAGCAGATGGTGACCAGGTCTATGTGGTAATGAATTCGAGTTATCCTTGCACAACGGGAAATCCGGCAACATCAAATATTGTTACCATGATTGTAAAACCTATACCTGTCCCAACAATTTCAGGTCCTTTAATGATTTGTCAGCACACAACCGGAAATGTTTATGCAACCGAAACAGGGCAGACAAATTATCAGTGGATCGTTTCATCAGGAGGGACCGTAACTTTTGGTGGAGGTTCATCGGATAACAGTGTGACTGTTACATGGGATAATTCAGGCCCTCAGACAGTCAGGGTTAATTATATGAACGCAAGCGGCTGCTATGCGGCATCTTCAACGGTTGCAAATATAACCATTAACCCGGTTTCTGTTCCAGTCCTCACTGGCCCCATCAGCGCCTGTGCCGGCTCAACGGGGAATGTATATTCCACTGCAGCCGGAATGTCAAATTATGTTTGGATTGTGTCTGCCGGAGGAACAGTAACATCCGGTGGAACTCTCACAGATAATTCAGTAACAGTAACCTGGAATACGCCTGGCAGTGAATCTGTAAGTGTAAATTATGCTACCAGCTCAGGTTGCACAGCCGCAGCTGCCACAACAAAGGATGTGACAGTCTATCCTGTGCCTGTCCCGATCATTACAGGAGCCGCAACGGTTTGTAGCGGTGGATTAGGGTCCACATATACAACTGAAGCTTCCATGAGCAATTATAGTTGGAATGTTTCTGCAGGAGGTTCGATCACATCAGGCGGTCATACATGGAATAATTATGTGACTGTTGTATGGAATACTACTGGAGCTCAGACTGTAAGCGTAGCATATACTGCTGCAGGCGGTTGTATTTCAGCCGCACCAACTGTATTTGATGTTAATGTGAATCCATCACCTGTTCCTGTAATTACTGGACCTACAGATCTTTGCTCGGGTGTAACCGGGCAAATCTATACAACCGAACCCGGTATGACAAACTACCAATGGGCACATTCCGGTGGAGGAACCGTTGCAAGCGGCGGAGGAACATCCGATAATTCCATTGGAATGAACTGGAACTGGGGCGGAAGCCAATGGGTTTCCGTGAACTATACCAATTCATACGGGTGTGCAGCCCCTTCAGCTACTGTTCTGACAGTTCCTGTGTATGACCCGACAATCCCGACAATCACCGGACCTGCAACTGTATGCCAGGGTTCAACCGGAAATGTCTATTCAACAGAACCCGGAATGACAGATTATGCTTGGAATGTTCCAGCCGGAGGAACGATAACATCAATACCTCCCTTTGGCAACAGCATTGAAGTTACCTGGACCACTACAGGAGCGCAAACCGTGACAGTAAATTATAAAAATTCACACGGTTGCAGTGTGGCAAGCCCAACTGTTAAAACCGTAAATGTATACGCTATACCCGTTCCAAGTATTACAGGCCCTGCCTTGATTTGCGGATTAACCTCTGCAGGATATGTTTATTCAACTCAAGCCGGAATGTCGAACTACAGCTGGACTGTTTCTGCTGGCGGAAATATAGCAGCGGGTCTGGGAACCAACTCTGTTACCATTAACTGGGTAACAGCAGGAACCAAAGAAATAACCGTTACCTATGACAATCATGGCTGTACCCCTGTTGCTCCGGCAACTTATCCTGTTACAGTATATCCGTTTGTACCGGCTTCAATTACAGGGCCATCAGACATTTGCGGGGTTCCATCCGCAGGGAATGTTTACACAACCGATCCTGGGTATCTGAGCTATATATGGACAGCATCACCGGGAGGAACAATTACATCAGGAACCGGCACCAATTCAATCGTTGTTACATGGAACTGGGCTGGGGCCAAGACAGTTACGGTTACTTACATGGATGCTGATGGATGTTCTCCTGCTACCCCGATCTCCAAATCAACCAATGTATATGCTTTACCAGTTCCTGCAATCACAGGGCCTTCATCCATTTGCGGAATCCCATCAGCAGGAAATATTTATTCTACGGAAGCCGGAATGTCTGGTTATACATGGAATGTTTCAGCAGGTGGGACGATCACAAACGGAGTTGGTACAAATGCAATTACTGTAACCTGGAATACATTCGGGAGCAGGACCGTTGATGTTACCTATACTGATATACATGGATGCAACCCAGCCACTCCGACAGTTAAAAATGTTGGCGTGTATGATATTTTACCGGTTAGTATTTCGATTATTTCCTCTGCGACTAATATTTGCGCTGGTACTTATGTTTCATATACAGCAACAGCGGTCAACGGTGGCTCATCACCCGGTTACCAGTGGAAGATGAATGGATCCAACGTAGGCTGGAATGGTTCAACCTATGGTTATGTTCCGGGAGATGGTGATGTCATTACCTGTGTACTGACATCCAATTATCCTTGTCCGACCGGGAATCCCGCGACATCCAATCCAATTACAATGGTTGTTCATCCGCTGCCGGCCGCACCAGTTAGTGGCGGAGATCAGACCGTCTGTTCAACCACTTTGCCTGCAACATTAACGGCAACTGCGCCAACCGGCAGTATGGTTGATTGGTACAACGGCTGGGGTGGATTGCTCTCATCTGGAAGTAACACATATTCTACCTCCACTGCCGGCACCTATTATGCTGAATCCAGGGATATGACTACCGGATGCAAGAGTAGTACACGAACACCGATTACTTTGACAGTCATCACGGCTACAAAATATTACAGGGATCAGGATGGTGACGGATACGGTAATCCCGAGGTATACCTGTATTCATGCATCGCACCTGCCGGTTATGTAACGAACGGACTGGATTGTGACGATAACGACCCGAACATCAATCCTGGTGCCCAGTATTTTGCCTATACTGCCAGTACACCTGACTTTGTGAGTTCAATTGTCTATCCGACTTCCGGAACACCCTACACACTGTTCCATTTTGAAGTAGATTATTTTGATGCGACCAACTCCCTGCCACCGGCAGGTTATCCAAGATTAATGCTTGATTATGAAGGGAACGGCAGCTATACTGATGCCAACGACCGTGTCGTCATCATGTCTCAGGCTGATCCTTTGGATTTGACCACGACAGATGGAAAACGGTATTTTGTTGATATTACGGGATTGCCTTATGGAACCAGTTGGAGATCGAAGGTAGCTATTAATGACGCTGGCAGCAGTTGTACAACAACCTTTGGACCTTTTGTTGACCCTGCTGTGTTGCATGAATCCAATATTTACCTCTTTGCAAATGATATCACGATAACCCCGACAGGTTTCCACCCACTTTCATCACCTCTTACAGTATCAGCTGTAATACACAACGAATCTGATTTTGATGCAGACAATTTTGTGTGTCATCTGACAAACCAGTGGGATCCGACAATTATTTATCCTGATATTACCGTTGCACACTTACCGGCTCATGAAAATACCACAATCTATTTTCATATAACCACACCTGCAGTAGATGCCTGGTGCCCGATGGAGGTTACTATTGATTATACCAATGTAATTGTAGAAAGTAATGAACTTGATAACTCGGCAGTTCGTCCGTTTACAAACGGAAATTATGTTGTAGCAGGTAAAATTGTTGTAACTTCTTCAGTTTCTCCGCACACTTCTTTCACGAATCAGTATACATACCTTACTCTCAGCGGCCATGCGCACTATGAAGATCTTGCTGTACCATTGCTTGATCCGAGTGTTGCAGGTGCAACGGTTTCGTTTGTTGTACAAGGAATACCTGATACTCTTTATGGCTACACCAATTCATGGGGCGATTACAGCATCTATTTCCCGGCCCCGGTACCGCCTGCGACCTATCATGTTCAGACCTGGGTAACTGATTATACGTTGACAGGTTCCGACACAACACATTTCCACATTCTTCCATATATACCGGCTCCTACAAAGCCGAACCTGACATTGAACTATTGTCATTCAGTGGACGTTCAGCCGGTTAATCCTCTTACTGGAGCAACCGTTAACATTGTGGCTCATGTTGTAAACAACGGTAATGCAATTGCCGTTGGAACATTAGCGCAGCCGATCGAGGTGCAGTTTACCTATACCGGTGGCTGGGGTGGAACACCCGTGACAATTGATTATGTCGGGAGCATTGCTCCTGGTGAATCAGTACCAATTACATGGACAAATGCGCCTATACCTCCCCTGGGAACATTGCTAACAGCCTGGGTTGATCCAATGAACTATGTCGATGAATGGAATGAGACGTTTGCTGATAACTCTTCGACAGATAACATGTGCTACGAATTCCAGCCTGTTGGTATTTGCGGAGGAAATTTCTGGGGTCGCAGCTATTGCCTGGGTGAATCAACAGGTATTTATGCAGGAGTGAATGTTAGTCATCTGTATGATGCCAACCCGGTAGATGTGAAATTTGAAGTACAGGAACCGGGTTCCCCGATATGGGTATACCTTGGTACAGGGACATTGAACAATGTAACACGAAATTGCTATTGTCCGTACGTTGTTTCCATACCTGGGTTATTCACTTTCAATACACTCGGCATATATAACTTCAGAATTACGGTTGACCCTAATAATGTTTATCCGGAGTGCGATGAAACGAACAATGTGTTATTGGTTTCAGCAACCGTAGTAACCTGTGCGCCACCTCAGACAAAGCCGAATCTTACGCTTAACTATTGTCATTCGGTAGATGTTCATCCGGTCAATCCTCATCTTGGAGCGAATGTAACCCTGGTTGCCCATGTACTAAATAATGGTAATGCACCGGCATTGGGGCCAATCCAGGTTAGTTTCACCTATGGTGGCGGAGTTCCGGTCCTGGTATCTGTTCCAGGGCCTTTGGCAGCCGGTGCCACCGTGGATGTTTCATTGACTACGCCAAGACCAGTTTCAGGAACATTGCTCACAGCTTATGCAGATCCGAATAACCTCATAGCAGAGTGGGATGATTCTGATGCAGACAATTCTACAACTGACAACATGTGCTACGAATTTCAGCCTGTTGCGCTTTGTAGCGGAAACTTCTGGGCAAGAACATACCTTGTTGGCCAGTCTGCAACTCTAGATGTCGGCCTGGATGTTAAACATCTCTATGATGCCAATCCTGTCAAGGTCAACTTTACCGTTGTCGAGCCGGATCTGAGTGTTCATAACCTCGGAAACGCCATACTCAATAATGCTACCAGGAATTGCTGGTGCCCGTGGTTTGTGGCATTGCCTACTCCTTATACATTCTTTACAGCAGGAACCTATACGTTCACAATTACAGCGGATCCCGATAATGATTACCCGGAATGCGATGAGACCAACAATGTTCTTGTGGTTACTGTACATGTGATCGAGGGAGCTGATATGCGGGTCCTGTCACAATACATTAATCCTACGCCATTGAATCCTGCTGTGAATGAACCTGCATCGCTGATCGTTTCGTATGAAAATATCGGAAATTCCAATGTGGATGATCAGATGAGACTAAATGTGTTTGTTGATGAAGTTCCGCTTGCATCTATATTCCCTGTTCCGGGTCTTGCAACGGGAGATCATAACTCTGTTGCGATTCCTGCAACATGGTCGAGCAGCATTCCCGGGGCACATGTGATCCGCGCAATCATCAATGCCGATAACCTGCCACTGGAAACCAACTTTAGCAACAACCAGGCAACCCGGGCGATTATTGTCGGAGAGGCCGCCAACCTTTATTTTGTATCCTTTGCTGCTTCAAATTCTCATCCGGCGCCAATGGAATATATTAATATCAATTCCGTAATTGGTAATAACGGCGATGTGAATGCAACTGCTACTGTTAAGTTCTATTACCTGGATAACGCCGGGGATACAATCCCGATCGGCCAATCACCGGTCTCTGTTTTATCTCATCAAAGCACACCTTTGGTAATGCCATGGAACGTTGCCGACAACCAGACAACAATCATTGGAAAGATTGTGGATGTCAACACTCTTGAATTCAATCCTGATGATAACGTTGCAACTACCATTATTGGTGGATTGGGGATCACATTTACATCGGTTCCTGCATGTCATCTTGCAACTAACGGCACATTGACAGCCAACATTGCAGGTGGTACAGCCCCGTATCTCTATATGTGGAATACAGGCTACATTGGTCAGACACTGACAGGTCCTGCCGGCAGTTATACGGTAACCGTCACGGATAATACCGGAATAAGCACCACTGCGACAGGCACGATCACTGAGTATCCATCGGTTGTCCCGACAATTTCGGGCCCGCAGACTGTTTGTATGAGTGTAGCAGGAAGTGTTTATACAACCGAGGCCGGAATGTCAGACTATACATGGACAGCCTCTGCCGGGGGTACGATTATCGGCGGAGGAAGTTCATCAGATAACACGGTCACCGTGAGATGGAATACAACAGGTTCGCAAATGGTCAGTGTGACTTATACGGATTCACATGGATGTACTGCCTCAGCTATTACTAATTACAACATTACTGTGAGACCAGAAATTGTTCCGACCATAACCGGACCTGCTTCTGTTTGCAAGAATTCGACCGGAAATGTTTATACAACCGAGGCCGGAATGTCAGGCTATATCTGGATTGTTTCAACGGGTGGAACAATAACTGCAGGTGGGTCATCTACTGATAACTCTATAACTGTTACCTGGACTAATCCCGGTGCTAGGAGTGTCAGTGTCAACTACTCCACTAACATTGTCTGTGCTGGATCCACCACCAGTTATCCAGTAACAGTAAGTCCTCTGCCGGTTCCGACAATAACGGGTGATACTGCAGCATGTGCAGGCACAGCAGGACATGTATATACGACAGAGCCTGGTAATACAGGGTATACGTGGTTGCTCTCCACGGGAGGGACTATCACTTCAGGTGCTGGGACTAATTCCATCACAG
>Ga0118677_10000739_pt1 | contig 70950 bp, 59 predicted proteins | sample AliMusrvi5mmetaG_FD_86154 | JGI IMG/M metagenome (GOLD analysis project Ga0118677, IMG submission 86154) | reverse complement strand
CTTTTCAACATTTCAAGCACTCCGAGTGAGTGTCCATGAGCCGTGTCGATGATGATGGCATCTACATTGGCCTTCACCAGTTCCTCGATGCGCTCGAGGGTGTCCGCAGTTACGCCAACTGCCGCTGCCACGCGCAAACGGCCTTTGTCATCTTTGCAGGAATTCGGTTTGTCCTTGACTTGCGTGATGTCTTTATAAGTGATGAGTCCGATCAGTTTATTGTTCTTATCGACGACCGGAAGCTTTTCAATCTTATAGTTTTGCAGAATGCGGGAGGCCTTTTCCAGGTCGGTTGATATATCTGTAGTGATGAGATTTTGTGAAGTCATCACTTCGGAAATGGGCCTGTTCAGATTTCGTTCGAAACGCAGGTCGCGGTTGGTTACGATGCCAACGAGACGACGGTCTCCGTCAACAACGGGGATTCCGCCAATTTTGAAAGTCTCCATCAATTTCAGCACATCACCGACCAGCTTGTCCCTGGAAATGGTGATAGGATCGAAAATCATTCCATTTTCTGCCCGCTTGACAATGTTGACCTGCTTAGCCTGCTGCTCGATGGTCATGTTTTTATGAATCACTCCTATGCCTCCTTCACGTGCTATTGCGATGGCCATTTTTGACTCAGTTACAGTATCCATGGCTGCGGATACTATTGGTGTATTGAGCTTTATGTTGCGTGAGAACATCGAGGAAATATTAACATCCCTTGGTAACACCTCGGAATAACCGGGTATTAAGAGCACGTCATCGAAAGTTAATCCTTCGAGTACCACTTTATCTGAGAGAAATGACATGGGTGTGAAATTTGGTAAGACTTTTGTTGCGCAAAATTAAGAAAAATGAGTGAAAAAATGAATATGTTTGGTTAACGATGGATACGTACCGTGAAATATTGTTAAAACATTGGGGGTTTGACCAGTTCCGACCCTTGCAGGAGGATATTATCCACTCGGTAGCAGCCGGAAACGACACACTAGGACTGATGCCTACCGGAGGTGGTAAGTCCATTACGTTTCAGGTATATGCGCTTTCGAAGGAAGGTATGTGTTTGGTAGTGACGCCTTTAATCGCATTGATGAACGACCAGGTGGATAATCTGAGGGCAAAAGGAATCAAGGCCTTGGCCATCTTCTCGGGGATGACCTCCCGTGAGATTGAAATTGCCTGCAACAATGCCGTCTATGGCGATTACAAGTTTTTATATGTCTCGCCAGAACGTCTCCTTTCTGAGCATTTTCTTGAATACCTGATTCGTTTCAAACTGAATCTGATTGTAGTAGATGAAGCCCATTGCATCTCCCAGTGGGGCTACGATTTCCGGCCGCCCTACCTTCGCATCGCCGAGTTCAGGGAGCTGCTTCCCAAGGTCCCGGTGCTTGCCTTAACAGCAACAGCAACCCGCGAGGTGATCCAGGATATCCAGCGTAAGCTGAATTTCCGGAGGGACAACCTGTTCCAGATCAGCTTCGAGCGAAAGAATCTCACCTATTATGTACTAAAGGAAGAAGATAAAAGAAACAGGATTCTGAAAATCATTAAGAAAGTTAAAGGAGCCGGGATCATTTATGTCAGGAACCGGCGCCACACAAAAGAAATCGCTGACTTTCTGAACAAACAGGACATTTCAGCTACATTTTACCATGCCGGCCTGGATCCTGCCGAACGAGAGAAACGTCAGAATGCCTGGATGAAGGAGGAGAAGCGAGTGATCGTCGCAACCAATGCATTTGGAATGGGAATCGACAAACCCAACGTCAGGTTTGTAATCCACATCGATCTCCCGGATAGTCTTGAAGCCTATTTCCAGGAGGCGGGAAGAGCCGGGAGGGATGAAAAACATTCTGTGGCCGTCCTGCTTTATGAAAATGCCGATATCCTGGACTCAAAGCATAATATTGCTCTCAGTTTCCCGGAAATAATGGTAATCCGCAATGTGTACCAATCCCTTTGCAACTATTTCCAAATCCCGGTCGGCAACGGGCTTGATCATTCAGCGGAGTTTGATATGGGCGACTTCTGCAATCACTATGATCTTCAACCCATAATTGTATTCAACTCCCTTAAATTATTGGAAAAAGAAGGATTCCTTGTCCTTGGTGAAGCATTGCTGTCACCTTCCAAAATTTACTTCAGGACGGACAAAGAATCGCTTTACAGGTTCCAGGTCGAGAATGAAAAGATCGACCCGTTCATAAAAACGATCCTCCGCTCATACAGTGGCGTGTTTAACGGATTTGTGAACATCCAGGAAAATGATATCGCCCGAAGGGCCAATATGGCGCCGGATGAAGTTACAAACCTGCTGATTCAGCTGGAAAAACAACAGATCCTGGAGTATATTCCAAAATCCGAAAAGCCAAAGATCACGCTTACTCAGAACAGGGTTGACGCAAAAGATCTTGTGCTGTCAGCCGGGAATTACAAGCACCGGCTGAAGGAAGCAGAGCTGCGTCTTGAATCTGTTATCCGTTATGCAGAGTCAACACATAAATGCCGGAGCGTTTTACTGCTTGAATACTTTGGTGAACACAATGTTAAACGTTGCGGGAAATGCGATGTCTGCATTGAACGAAACAAACTTGAGCTGACTGACCTGGATTTCGACAGTATCCTGAAAGAGATAAAACCTTTGCTATTGTCAAAGCCTTGTTCGCTGCAGGAACTTGTTTCTGTGTTATCCATTATGCCGGAAGACAAAGTGCTGAAGGCAATCCAATGGCTATCGGACAATGAGAAGATTGAAAGGACTAAGGATAACAATTTCACCTGGAAATGAAAAAGGAAATTATTGATGACCTTCCGCTCTGGTCTGCACCATTTGGCCTGGCTTTACTGGAAACGATCCGTTTAAGGAAAGGGATCAGTATCCTTGATATCGGCAGCGGAAGCGGTTTCCCGATGATTGAACTGGCTGAACGTTTTGGTGACACGTGCCAGGTTTTTGGAATTGATCCTTCTGAATCTTCATTTGAAGCGATAACTGAGAAGATCGGTTTGAAAGGAATCACAAATGCTGAGATCATCCGGGGAGTTGCAGAAGATCTTCCGTTTAAGGATAAAACATTCGGATTAATCGTTTCCAACAATGGCCTGAACAATGTTGCTGACGCCGGGAAGGTGCTTTCAGAATGCTTCAGGATTGCAGATGCAGGTTGCCAGGTGGTTCTCACAATGAACCTGCCGCATACAATGATCGAGTTCTACGAGATCTTTGAAGAGGTATTATCGGAAAAAAACATGTCTGATGAGATCCGGAGAATGAAAGATCATATTACACAAAAAAGGAAATCCATTGAATGGTGGAGTGAGGCGATTGCCGGTGCCGGATTCTCTGTTTCGTCCGTCAATCTTGATGGTTTCAAAATGCACTATGCAGATGGCCATACATTTCTCTCCCATTCACTGATTGCCGGTGCATTTCGACCATCGTGGGAAGCAATCCTTTCAATGGAAGAAAGATCAGAAATTTTCGAGATCATCCTGGAACGGCTGAACCAACAGGCATTGGAGCAGAAGAGGCTTATAATGTCGGTTCCTTTTGTTTGTTTTGACTGTGAGAAATTGTCGTGACACACAAATTGATATGCCGATAAAACCAGCATTGAAAGAGCTCCTCCCCCGTTCTTTTTTCCTGCGAAAGGATGTTCTAAAGATTGCCAGGGATCTCCTGGGAAAATATCTTGTCACACAGTTTGAAGGCATCAGTACTTCCGGGATGATCACTGAAACTGAAGCCTATGAAGGGATCACTGACAGGGCTTCGCATGCATACGGGAACCGGAAAACAGACCGTACCCGCGTGATGTTTTATGAAGGAGGTGTTGCTTATGTATATTTGTGTTATGGGATCCATTCATTGTTTAACATTGTCACGAACAATGAAGGCATTCCCCATGCAATCCTGGTCCGTGCAATTGTTCCTGCTGATGGCATTGAGGTCATGCTTTCAAGAGCCGGGAAACCCAGGATAGCTGCGGATATCGGGACCGGGCCCGGGAAAGTATCGAAATTGCTGGGAATTCACTATTCAGCTTCAGGAATGGATATTTGTCAAAAGCCAAAAGCCAGGACAGAAGCCGGTATATGGATCGAAGACCGTGGAGTACTCATCCAAAAATCAAAGATTCTTTCCACACCCAGGATTGGTGTGGATTATGCGGGAGAGGACTCATTGCTGCCGTACCGGTTTTTAATCGCTAAATAGATTATTCACACGAAGACAGAAAAAAAACGAGAGGCTGATCCTTATGGATCAGCCTCTCGCGTAATAGGTTGCAATGTTCGGTGTTACTTAACTTTCTTGGTTAATTCAGCACCAGCTTTGAATTTTACAACTTTTTTTGCGGGAATCTTAATTTCTTTACCATTCTGAGGATTCCTGCCTTTTCTGGCGGCTCTTTTATTAACTGAGAAAGAACCAAAACCAACCAATGCAACTCTTTCACCTTTTGACATTGCTTTTGAAGTAGCAGTCACAAATGATTCTAAAGCTCTTTTAGCTTCAGCTTTTGTCAATTTAGCATCCGAAGCAATAGCTTCGATTAACTGTGCTTTGTTCATTTTTTTAAAATTTTAGTTAATATTTAACTTTAAGAACGCTGCAAATATAAGGCATCTGGAAATTTTGTCAAGAGCTTTTTGTCCAAAACCATTGAAAATGTTAATAAATCGGAGGTTTTGTTAATAACTAGGGCAATAAAAGTGTGTGATATCAAGCTATTCAGACAAAATACCTTCCAAAACCATTGAGGAAATCAGCAATTGCCATACTTTTATGACCGGTCATCTGCAATTCTTCTATACAAATGAAGCCATCCGCTGAAGCAATTTTCAACCAGGATTTTCCATTTGTGACTATTTCACCCGGATTCATTTGGGTTTCGGAAAGTTCAGGATGCGACCTGAAAATCTTAATTACCACCGGTGATCCATTCTTATCATGAAGTTCAGCATAGGCACCGGGGTATGGAGACAATCCCCGGATCAGGTTATAAATGGCTATGGTGGCTTTATTCCAGTCGATCAGGCAATCTTCCTTGTGGATCTTTGGCGCTTTGTTTAACTGGACTGAAGGATCGGTCAGGGTTTCCTGTGCTATTGAAGAAACCTGCCTTCCATCAATTGCCTGGATTGTTTTCAAGACCAATGCTGCGCCCATAGTTTTCAGGCGGTCGTGCAGTTCCCCGGCAGTTTCATTTGAACGGATTGCTGTTTTATCGGTGAGGACAATTTTCCCGGTATCGATGGTATCATCAAGAAAGAAGGTAGTTACACCGGTTTCAGTTTCTCCATTGATAATCGCCCAATTGATGGGTGCCGCACCACGGTACTGGGGCAATAAAGAAGCATGCAGGTTGAACGTTCCCATCGGTGGTGAACCCCAGACCTCTTTTGGCAGCATCCTGAATGCTACGACAACAAAAAGGTCCGGAGCGAAGGATTTCAATTGTTCATGAAAAAAAGGATCTTTCAGGTTAACCGGTTGCAGCACCGGGATGTCATGTGTAACCGCAAATTCTTTGACCGGCGACATTTTCAGCTTCAATCCGCGGCCGGCAGGTTTGTCAGGAGCCGTGACCACGGCAGCAACAGGAAATTCATTACCTGCAATGATCTCCAATGACCCGACTGCGAACTCAGGTGTTCCGAAGAATATAATCCGTGGTCCTTTTTTCATTCTGTATATAAAAAAAATGCCTGATCAGAAACCAGGCAAATTAATGAAAAATATCTTTTAAGATGTTTCTTCCAAAACGGGAACACCTATTTTTTTACAAGGCCATTCAGTTTAGCGATGTTCTTGTCAATATCCCTTCCTTCAGCCGATCTTGGATAATCATTTTTGATCCTTTTGTAGATAGCCAGCGCCTGATCAGGCTTTCCTGCATATTCATAGGCCATTCCAGCCTTCATCAACCACAATGGAGTCATAAAATCATTGAGCCTCTGTTCTGCAGCCTTGAGATAATAGTCAATGGCTTTGTCAGTTTGCTTCAGTTCCATGTAGGCATCCCCGATTGCACCGGTAGCCATGGGACCAACCACTTCGTCACCGCCACTGAAACTTTTCAGCTGATCAATTGCTTTCTGAAAATCACCTTTTTTTAGAAAACATATCCCTGCGTAATAATGAGCCAGGTTGGCAGACTTGGTCAAACCATACTGATCAATGATTTCAAGAAATCCCACGTAATTGCCATCACCATTCAATGCTTTATTCAGGGAATCCATCTCGAAATATTTCTCGGCCATGAACATCTGCGACTGGGCATCTTTTTCTTTTCCCGGGAGATAGTATCCACGGAATCCGACAAAGTATGCAAGAAAAATTACCACCAATGAACCAACAACGATAAGGATCATCTTCTGGTTCTTCTCAATGTACTGTTCTGTTTTTGAGAAGGCTTCCTCAACAGCTACAATTCTTTCCTCGGTTTTATCACTCTTTTTTACCATGTTTTCGTAATTTTGAAGTGCAAAAATAGATTTTTTCTTGAAATAAAGCCACATACATTAATTATTTTTCCTAATTCTCTTCATTTTCAAAGCTTTGACAAGATGAACTTATGACTGATCCCGACTTCAACCAGAGGCAGCAACTCCTATCCTATCTCCAGGAATTCATCACACCCAATAAAAAAAGCAAATTTGATGCGCTGATTCTTCAGCGGACAAGGCATCTCACGATTGTCCTGGAAGATATTTACCAGCCGCACAATGCAAGTGCAGTTTTAAGAAGTTGTGATTGTTTCGGGATCCAGGATGTCCACATCATTGAAAACATGAACAAATATGAGGTTAACCCTGACGTGGCCCTGGGATCTTCAAAATGGCTGAATCTTATCCGGTACCGCGAAACTGAGAACAATACCGAATCCTGCCTGAAAAAACTCAAATCAAACGGATACCGGATTATTGCAACAACCCCTCATGAAAATGATTTCATCCCGGATACACTTCCCCTGGAACAAAAGACCGCCCTTATCTTTGGAACCGAGCTGGCAGGACTATCGCAGGTTGCGCTCGACCTGGCCGACGGGTATGTAAGGATCCCGATGTATGGTTTTACGGAGAGTTTCAATATCTCCGTTTCTGCTGCCCTGCTGCTTTATACCCTGACCGACCGGTTAAGAAAATCAGGAATCCGGTGGGAATTATCAGACGGGGAGAAATTGGAAATCCAGATTAACTGGACAAAAAACGTAATCAAAAGGTCGTCATTGCTGGAAAAATTATTCCTTGAGAGAATAAAATCCTGAGCATCAGTTTGGATATTCAATTTTTGCTACTTTTGCACACAGTTAACATTCAATAAAATTATCATCTATGGGAAAAGGAGATAAAAAAACAAAAAGAGGCAAGATCGTTATTGGGTCATACGGCGTGAGAAGAGCAAAAAAGAAAAAGAAAACTATTGTACTCTCTAAAAAAGTCCTTGAACCAAAACCTAAAAAACAAGTTGTTGAAAAGGTTGAAAAGAAGGTTGTCGTAAAGGAACCTGTTGCTGAAATCATAGCAGCGGCTGAAACTTTGCTTGCTGCTCCTGTGGAAGCAGCTGCCGAGATTCCAACGGAAGGTGCTGAAGTAAAGAAGACTGTTAAAAAAACAGTTAAAAAGAAGGCTGCCGAAGGAGAAGAAGCTGAAGCTGAAAAGCCCAAAGCAGCAAAAACAAAGAAAAAGGCTGCCGAAGGTTCTCCAACAGAAGATGCACCATCAGAAAGTTAATACCTTTTTATTATTGAAACTGATTGAAGAATGAATTATAAACGCCTGGTCTGGTCATGTACCTGATCAGGCTGTTTAATTTTTAGCCGGATGATAAGTCATTACTTTCCTGAGCTCAGTGCCTCGCAGCAGGATCAGTTCCGGCAACTGGTCGCATTGTATCGTGAATGGAACGGCAGGATCAATGTTGTTTCCAGGAAAGACATTGACAATCTTGAAATTCATCACCTGCTTCATTCCTTAAGCATAGCCAGGTTCTTCAAATTCAAGCCGGGAACACGGATCATGGATGCCGGCACCGGTGGCGGTCTTCCGGGAATTCCTCTGGCAATTTATTTTCCGGAAGTTGAATATACACTGGTTGACTCTATCGGGAAAAAAATAAAAGTTGTTGAAGAGATCAGCAAAGAGCTTGGACTTACGAACATAACACCCATCTGTTCCAGGTTTGAGAAGGTCGCCCCGGGATTCCATTTCATCATTGGACGTGCCGTGACCGGGCTGCCCGAGATGATCAGGCTGCTCCGGCCAAAGATCATCCCGGAAAAGCTGAATACTTTTCCGAACGGAATATTATATCTGAAAGGCGGAGAGGTTGATGAAGAGCTTAAACTGATCAACGGGAAATCAAGGATCTACCTGCTGCGGGACATCTTCACCGAACCATTCTTTGAAACCAAGAAGCTGATCCATCTCTATAAATTGAAATAAGGTTACTGGCTGAAAAACTGATGAATGCAAATAACTTGTGCAAAAACCGGAAAATAAACTTTGTCAATCTCCGGTATTTTTCATTAATTAGCTGAAAATTTAGTGCTCAATTTTATAAAAAAAGAAATCTATGGCTGAACACAAAAAGTATGTTCCATTTGTCTCGGCAGAGACGAACATGAAGGAATTCACGGTCAGGGCACTGATCATTGGATTGTTCTTCGCCGTGATCCTGGGAGCAGCCAATGCTTACCTGGGGTTGAAGGCCGGAATGACCATTGCAGCTACTTATCCGGCTGCAGTTCTGGGAATGGCAATCCTCAAACTTGTCAAGGGATCCATTCTTGAAGAGAATTTTGCACGTACTGTCGGATCCATCGGGGAATCTGTTGCCGCAGGTGCAATTTTTACGTTACCTGCATTTTTCGTTTCAGGGATCTGGTCACAGTTTTTTACTGCCGGCCATTACATCACCTCCTCGCTGATTCTTATTGCAGGCGGTATCCTTGGCATCATGTTCGTTGCCCTGCTAAGAAGGGTAATGGTGGAAGATGCTGAATTACCTTTTCCAGAATCTGTTGCTGCTTCTGAAATCCATAAAGCCGGCCAGGCTGGTTCCGGTGGTTCAAAATTCCTTTTCTCAGCAATGGGTTTGGGTGCACTGATCAAGATCCTGGGTGAATTAAGGCTTTTCCAGTACCTCTGGGAAAAATTCATATTCTTCGGGAAACAAACCATAACCGGTACCGTGTTCCAGGGGAAAGGCGGCATGCTTCTGAGTTCACCGGGTGTGAGCCCCGCCTACATGGGCGTTGGCTATATCATTGGCCCGAAACTGGGTGCATTGAACTTCAGCGGCGGATTGCTTGCATGGGGACTGATGGCCCCGATGATCATGTATTTCCTGATGCCAAGTGTAAACCTGAATGACTGGGCTGCATTTCTCATGAGCAAAGATACAACGATGACAATGGATGCAGCCATGGCCAAAGTTTCCGATCCAAGTTACCAGATCTTCCAGATCTGGAAATTCATCATCCGCCCGATCGCTATCGGTGGAATGCTTGTCAGCGCTGCCTTTACTCTCTTCAAGATGAGGAAAAGCCTCTCTACCGGTATCGCCAGGTCCGTGAAGGATGTGAAGAAAGCCGCCAGCGGAATTGAAACACATGTTCCAAGAAATGAAAAGGATATCAGCTTTGGCTGGATCATGGCTGGAATCGCTGCTGTTGCCATGCTTACCTTCTGCATCACTTATTTTATTTTCCAGACCAATGTCCTGATCGCTGTCGTTGCTTCAACTGTAATGATCATCCTGGCATTTTTCTTTGCTTCTGTTTCCGGGTATCTCGTGGGTATCATGGGATCTTCCAATAACCCGATCAGCGGACTAACGCTGACTGCACTGGTTGTGACTGCACTGATCCTGGTTGCCTTAGGTGTCCAGGGAGATGCCGGTGTTGCAACCGTTTTGGGTGTTGCTGCCATCGTTTGCGTTTCTGCTGCTGTTGCAGGAGAGATGCTCCAGGATCTGAAAGCAGGTCATATCCTTGGCGGGACTCCATGGAGAATGCAGGTTGGAGACATCCTTGGAGTGATCCTTGCCGGCGCAGTGATGTTCGTTGTGCTTGCCTTCCTTAATGACGGGGATATCGCAAGTGGAAAAAATCTTGGTTACCAGGGAGGTTTCGGAAGTAAAAACCTTTCGGCTCCCCAGGCCAGCCTGATGGCAATTCTTTCCCGCGGAATCGTCCAGGGACAAATGGCATGGCCGCTGATCATTGCCGGTATGCTGATGGGAACAGCCTTTATTCTCATGCAGGTGAAGAGCCCGATGCTTGTGAGCGTCGGTATGTACCTCCCGATTGAAACCACGTTCGCAATCTTTGTCGGCGGTCTGATCAAAGGTGCCGTTGAAATGTTCAGTGAAAAAAGAAATCACAATGCTGCACAGAAAGTACGGGTCGAAAATACGGGAGTCCTGCTTGCCTCCGGACTTATTGCCGGAGAGGCTTTGATGGGACTGGCCATCGCTATTTTCGCGGTGTTCAACATTTTCCTCTACAACTATTTCTCATTCTTTAAAGAACCAACGTTCTACATCAGTTTCATCATACTTGCTATCATTGCTTACGTTTTGATCCAGATACCACTTAAAAATTCAGGAAAACCGGATGATCCGGCGCCTCCTGCATCAGGGATGTAGAAAATAAAATTCGTAGTACGTTATCAACGAGACCTCAAAAGTTCATGGGTAACTTTTGAGGTCTTTTTTTTAAAAGAAAAAATGTCATTAAATTTTTTTGAGCGCAGGAAAGTCCTGAAACAGATCAACTCCCTTGATCTTACACCGGTAAGACAGATGGAATTTGAGATCAACGAAAACGGGAAGGTAGATATCCTTATGCCACGGTTTAAACATCCTGTCTTAAAAAGGGCCCTGCAACCGAGGAAAAAGCAAGAGTACATCCGCATTCACCTGGATGATCCCGGATCAGCCATCTGGCTGCAGATCGATGGGAAGATGAATGTCCATGAACTCTGTACCCATTTGCAATCAATCCATCCCGAAAAATTGAATCCACCCGAAGAGACTGAAGAAAGAGTTGTAAAATTCCTTGCGCTCCTTTACCAGGAGAGGTATCTTACATTTCTTGAAATAACCAAAGAAAAAAATCCTGCCAGCGGGAAATAATTTCATATATTTGATCTTCTTAAAAATAAACATTGAACAATAAAAACGGAGGAAAAACAACCATGAGTAAAGACATCTTAAACCTTGAACCAAAAGCTTTGTGGAAAAACTTTTATAGCCTGACACAGATTCCCAGGCCGTCAAAACATGAAGAAAAAGTAATGGAATTTGCCGTGAAGTTCGGCAAGGATCTTGGTCTTGAAACCATTGTAGATGAAGTCGGGAATGTCATTATCCGCAAACCTGCCACTCCGGGTATGGAGAATCGCAAGGGAGTAATCCTGCAGGGTCATCTTGACATGGTTCCGCAGAAGAACAGCGATACAGCGCACGATTTTGAAAAAGATCCCATCGACGCGTTTATTGACGGCGAATGGGTGAAGGCAAAAGGCACCACCCTGGGTGGTGATAACGGAATGGGCGTTGCAGCTGCCATGGCGATCCTCGAATCCAAAGACATTCCTCATGGTCCTGTTGAAGCACTGTTTACCTGTGATGAAGAAACAGGGATGACCGGTGCATTTGGCTTAAAAGCAGGATTGCTGAAAGGTGATATCCTGATGAACCTCGATTCGGAAGATGAAGGCGAATTGTACATCGGCTGTGCCGGCGGCACCAATGCAAATATTACATTCAAGTATTCAGAAACTGCAGTTCCTGCAAATGTTGCAGCATTCAAGATCAACGTTACCGGTCTGAAAGGCGGTCACAGCGGCGTCGATATTCACCTGGGACGCGGCAATTCCAATAAAGTGCTGAACCGTCTTCTCTGGTTCTGCTGCAAGAATTTCGGATTACGGCTGGCTTCAATTGACGGAGGCAGCCTGCGTAACGCAATTCCGAGGGAATCTTTTGCTGTTGTCACTATTCCTAGCGATAAGAAAGATGCATTCCTGAAATACGTTTCAGAATACACACTGATCGTTAAGAAAGAACTTTCGGCTGTTGAACCGGATATGAAAATTGAAGCAGTTACTGCAGAGATGCCAAAAACCATGATTGACGAAAAGACCTCTTGTAATCTTTTCAAATCAGTATATGGCTGTCCGAATGGCGTTGTGAGAATGAGCAACGAAATGGAAGGACTGGTGGAAACATCAACGAATCTTGCCATTGTGAAATCAGAAAATGGAACGATTAAGATCCAGTGCCTGCTTCGCAGTTCAGTGGATTCGGCAAAACAGGATCTTGAAAACATGATGCAATCGGTCTTTGAACTCGCCGGTGCCGAGATCATCTTTGATGGTCAGTACCCGGGCTGGAAACCAAATCCTGCCTCCCCGATCCTGAAAGCCATGCAGGACATTTACCAGAAGAAATACGGAAAAATTCCAGAGATCAAAGCCATTCATGCCGGACTGGAATGCGGCCTGCTGGGTGGTGTTTATCCTCACTGGGATATGATCTCCTTTGGACCGACCATTCGTTATCCTCACTCCCCGGATGAAAAGGTGAATATTAAAACTGTCCAGCTTTTCTGGGATTTCCTGGTAGCAACATTAAAGGAAGTACCGGTTAAATAGTTTTTCCAAAAGGAAAAAATACCACTAAGACGCGAAGACGCAAAAGGATTATTTTCTTTGCGCCTTTGCGTCTTTGCGGTTTAATAAGATGAATGATTTTTTTATTTACTGCAGTTCAAAAGCACAGAAATAGTAATTGTTTGCTGCACCAACCAGTTTGAAGTCCAGGTAATAGCTGCTTATAAAATTCTGGAATGCCAGGAACTCGTGCCTCGGAACATTGAACTGGTCAAAGAGAATAATGTCTCCCTTGTTCATGTATGGGGCCAGCGATGTGAGTGCATAAAGCGTGGAAGTATAAAGATCTGCATCCATCATGATGACTTTCCTGCGGCTTTTATCAAGGGTTTTAACAAAACCTGGCAACGTGTCCTGAAACAATCCCTTGATAAACTTTGCCCGAGGATCTTCAATGGCAGGGATTGATGAGTTGGTTGTCATGGCACCTTTCTTAAAGCCACCCCAGTCTTCGGGTAACCCTTCAAACGTATCAAAGCCATAAAATCCCGATCCGGGTTTTGTATTATGCTCAACCCACCACATGAAAGAGAGACCGGCGGATACTCCAAATTCAAGATAGCTTATTTCATTGTCAAGGCCTTTTTCCCTGAAAAGAAATTCATACAGTTTATAACGCTTATTGTAATCCCATGCAGGAGAATAAAAATCATTGAAGGCAATCCCCTTGTTCGCGGAGACCCATTTTGAAACCTTCGAAAGATACGCCAGGTTCAAGAGGAAGCCTTCAAAAGGAGCAATGATCGTGTGCATCCTGAAACGGATGAACAAGGCTTTCGTCTTTCTGATAAAAGTAATTTTGAATGACATGCGATAAATTTGAATTTAGTTTCTTCAGTCTGATACCTGGGAATGAAAATCGGGATCAGTGGCAAAAGTATAAAAAGAAATTGGTGTTTGTTCACAGGACTAAGCCGTATTTGGCCATAGTAATATCAGGCATTAAGGGAAAATATACACAAACCCTTGCAGGAATAAAAAAAAACATTAAATTTGCACTCCCAATAAAATCAAAATGACAAAGAGAACATTTCAGCCGTCAAACAGAAAGAGAAAGAACAAGCACGGTTTTCGTGAAAGAATGGCATCGGCAAATGGCCGCAGGGTGCTGGCCAACAGAAGGGCAAATGGCAGAAAAAAATTGACCGTTTCGGACGAAAAAATTGGTGAGAAATAAATTTTCTTCATTGATCTTGACATTTTTTCTTATTTTTCTCGTTTAAAAGAAGATGATTTACAAATTATCTTCTTTTTTTATTTCCTGAATTTACATTGTAACCATGAAAAAATTCACCTTCAAACAGACAATTCCTTACCTGTCTGCAATTCTGCTTTTCCTGGTCATCACCATGATTTATTTCAGTCCATTACTGGAAGGAAAGCGGATTTTCCAAAGTGATATCATCCATTTCACGGGAGCTTCAAAGGAGATTGTCGATTACCGTAACCAGACCGGCCAGGAGCCACTCTGGACAAACGCGATGTTCAGCGGCATGCCTGCCTACCAGATCTCAACAAAATATTCAGGAAACCAACTGGGCATTGCCGACCGGATCATCACCCTTGGGCTTCCACACCCGGCCAACCTGGTATTCCTTTATTTCATTGGGTTTTTCATCCTGATGCTGGTGATGAAAGTCGACCCGTGGCTGGCGGTTGCCGGATCCATCGGGTTTGCATTCTCCTCCTTTTTCTTCATCATCATCGATGTCGGTCATAATTCCCAAGCACAGGCCATCGGTTATATGGCGCCGGTGCTTGCAGGATTAATCCTGGCATTCCGGAAAAAATACCTGCTTGGAGGAATCCTGACTGCATTTTTCCTTTCACTGGAAATCAAGGCCAACCATCCACAAATAACCTACTACCTGATGATCATTGCACTGATCCTCGGAATTGCTGAACTTGTTCAGGCTGTCAGGCAGAAATATTACAGCTCTTATATGAAATCGGTGGGCATCATTGCCATTGCCTGCATCCTCGCCGTCCTGACAAACATCACCAGCCTTTGGGCAACTTATGAATACGGAAGCTATACCATCCGCGGAAAATCAGAATTAACTACAGAGAAGGAAAACCGGACATCAGGACTTGATAAGGATTATGCCACGCAATACAGCATCGGGAAAACTGAAACATTTACCTTGCTTATTCCCGATTTTTATGGCGGTGCATCCGACGGTAAATTAAGTTCAACTTCAGCTGTTGCAAAGGTCTTACGCGATAACAACCAGCCTGAGCAGGTTGTTGAACAATTCACAAACCAGCCTGTTCCACCATTATACTGGGGAAACCAGCCATGGACTTCACCTGTCTATGCAGGCGCGATCATCGTTTTCCTTTTTATCCTCGGGCTTATCATTGTGCGGGGCGCTATGAAATGGTGGCTTCTTGGAGCAACGATCGTCTCAATTTTATTGTCATGGGGCCACAATTTCATGCCGCTGACCGACTTCTTCCTCAACCATGTTCCGGGTTATAACAAGTTCAGGGCAGTCTCCATGATCCTTGTCATTGCCGAAGTTTGCATACCTATACTGGGAATGCTCGCTGTCAAGGAATTCTTTAATCCTGAAAATGACCGGAAGAAACTTTTAAAACCATTGATTATTGCCACTTCAATAACAGCCGGCATTTGCCTGGTCTTTGGTCTTTTGCCGGATGTATTCATGAGCTTCATGGGCCCGAAGGATTCAATGTATGCTCAGCAATACCAAATCCCGGACTGGCTTGTAAGTGCTGTTCGTGAAGACAGGAAAAGCCTGCTGGTGATGGATGCATTCCGCTCCATGATCTTAATCCTGCTCACAGCCGGAGTATTGATGACAGTTCTTTTCCGGAAAATGAAGATACAGTATGCCTATGCCCTGCTTATTGCGCTTATCCTGATTGATATGTTCCCTGTTGCCAAACGGTTTTTGAATGACAAGAGTTTTACCTCCAAATCAAGGGTGGAAAATCCGTTCAACCCAAGTCCTGCCGATGAGAAGATCCTGAAGGATACGACTCCCGATTTCAGGGTTCTGAACCTGACAGTTGACCTGTTCAATGATGCCAGTACATCCTATTTTCACAAATCAATTGGCGGGTATCATGGGGCAAAATTACGCCGGTACCAGGAATTGAAAGACTATTGCATGGACCAGGAGATCCAGCAGTTTGCACACGGGATGAATACCCGTTCGATGCCGGTCATGAACATGCTGAACACAAGGTATATCATCATTCCCGATACATCCAAAACGCCTTTCGCATTGAGGAATTATGATGCTCTGGGTAATGCATGGTTTGTTAAGGAATTCAAGCTGGTCAACAACCCGGATGCAGAAATTAAGGCATTGCAGAACTTTGATCCCCGAAATACCGCCATCGTTGACAAGAAGTTTGAAAGCGAGCTGAAGAATTACCAGCCTTCGCGTGATTCATTTGACTATATAAGATTGCTTAAGTACAAACCGAACGATCTCACTTACCAGGCACATTCCAAAAACAACGGACTCGCCGTCTTTTCCGAGATCTATTATCCAAAAGGCTGGAATGCTTATGTCGACGGGAAACTCATTCCGCATTTCAGGGTTAACTATGTTCTGCGGGCAATGGTACTTCCGGCAGGTGATCACCAGGTTGAATTCAAATTTGAACCTACCGTTTTTTATACCGGTGAAAAAATCTCCCTGATCAGTTCAATCAGCCTGATCCTGATAATACTGGTAGTTGGAGCTGTTGAGATCCGGAAAGCGGTGAAAAAGCGTCCATGAAAAAAGCGCTGATCATCACGTATTACTGGCCACCCAGCGGGGGAGCCGGGGTGCAGCGATGGCTTAAATTTGTCAAATACCTGCGTGATTTCGGATGGGAACCCGTCGTGTATACGCCTGAAAACCCCGAATCACCGGAATCCGATTCATCACTGGAGAGCGACATTCCGGCTGGGATCAAGGTTATCAGGCGACCGATCTGGGAGCCTTATTCCTTTTACAAACGTTTTCTAGGGCAAAAAAAAGAGGATAAGATCCAGGCGGCATTTTTATCGGAGACAAAGAAAAATCCAATTGCGGAGAAGATTTCTGTCTGGGTTCGCGGAAATCTATTCATCCCGGATGCACGTAAATTCTTTATCAAACCTTCCGTAAAATTCCTTCTCCACTACCTTGAGCAAAACCCTGTCGACCTGGTCATCTCAACGGGTCCGCCGCACAGCATGCATTTGATCGCGATGAAGATTGCAGAAAAGAGGTCGCTCCCCTGGCTGGCTGATTTCAGGGATCCATGGACCGGTATTGATTTTTACAAGGACCTGATGCTCTCCCGCAGGGCCGATAAAAAGCATCACCGGCTGGAAAAGGAAGTTCTTCAATCTGCAGATATCGTTACCGTAATTAGTCCATCGATGGCCGATGAGTTCACAGCAATTCATAAACGAAACTATGAAGTGATCACCAATGGTTTTGATGAGACTGACAATATAAGTGACATACCGGTAGTATTGGATTTGAAATTTTCAATTGCACACATCGGAACGCTCACTCCATCAAGGAATCCGGTTGTGTTGTGGAAGGTTTTGAATGAAATTTCCAATGAAAACGAGGAATTCAGAAAAGACCTGGAGATAAAACTGGTTGGAAAAGTTGACCATCTCGTTCTGACTTCACTGGAAGATCACCGGTTGAAGGACTTTGTGACACGCCAGGATTACATTCCCCACCGCCAAGTGATCCGTGTCCAGCAAACTTCGCAGGTCCTGCTCCTCCTGATCAATGATACGCCGAATGCAAAAAGCATCCTGACGGGAAAATTGTTCGAATACCTTTCTTCCCGGAGACCTGTCATTTGTATCGGCCCGCCTGATGGAGATGCAGCCATGATTCTGAAACAAACAGGTGCAGGGCAAACCTCAGGATTTAATGACACTCAAACATTAAAAGCAAATATCCTTAAGAATTACAAGTTGTTTAAACAAGGAAACCTTCCGGTCAGTTCAAAAGAAATTGAAAGATACTCACGGAAGAACCTGACATCCGAAATGGCAAGGATTATGGACGGAATGCTGAACTCAAAATGAGAGATTCCGAATACCGAATATCGGGAATCAGTCTCCAGGTTTAGTCTCGCCGACTTTCAGTCCTTCTTTGTTGTATTTGACCACAGCCTTCTTCTTCCATCGTCCCGACCGGTAATAGAAATAATAGAGGATCAATCCCGACAACCATCCAAACGGAATAGCCCACCAGACGCCATGAACACCCAATGCCGGATTCCTTGATAAGAAATAGGCTACCGGAATCCTGATCACCCATAGCGAAAAGAGGCTGATGAACATGGGTACCAGGGTATCCCCTGCACCGCGTAAGACGCCATTGACAACAAACATCGAAGAGAATAAAATATAGGTAGAACCGATCACCAACAGGTAACTCCTGCCGAGTTCTATGACAACAGCATCATTGGTGAACATCATCATAAGGTACTTTGAAAACACAACGATGATCGCAGAGATCACCAATGTAACTGAGCTGGTAAGAATAAACGTGGCGCGCAGTCCGGTTTTTACACGCTCTGGCTTATTGGCTCCGAGGTTTTGTCCGACAAACGTTGATAAGGCAATGGCAAAGCTCATGGCAGGAAGAGCCGCGAAACTGTCGATTCTTCCGGCAACACTGTATGCAGCATTGGCATCCACCCCGAACTTATTCACGACCCAATACAATGCTACCATACCGGCAGCCACGAATGTTTGCTGGAATCCGGTTGGCAATCCAATCTTCATACTTTTAATAAAAATATCCTTGTCAAATTTCAGGTTAGTGAATGAGAATTTGACAACCTTATGATATTTGTTGAGATAGATGATCTGGACAATGAATGCTCCTCCCTGTGAAATTACCGTAGCTACAGCAACACCGGCGACACCCCAATGGAATACAGGAACAAAGATCAGGTCGAGAATGATGTTCAGACCAACGGAACCCATCAGGAAGTATAATGGTGTTTTTGAATCCCCGAGTCCGCGGAGGATGGCGCTTGTACCGTTGTAGCCGAATAAAAACACCAATCCTACCAGGAAGATATTCATGAACACTTTGGCCTGTGGCATGATCAGCGGGGAAAGATTGATCATGTGAAAAATCAGGTCAACCAGTAAAACCCCGACCAGGCTCATGAATACAGAGGAGACAAAAATAAAGATGTAGAGGGTATTGATGGCTTTCTGAACTTTTTCAAAATCTTTGGCACCGAAGTATTGTGAAACAACAATAGTAAATCCCATGGTGATGCCAATGATGAATGAGATGAGAAGGAATATCACGGGAGATGAAGTGCCCACTGCTGCAAGCGCAACCTTACCAACAAATTTACCAACGATGATGCTGTCAACAACATTATACATCTGCTGGAACACGTTGCCCAGCAACATGGGAATGGCAAACTTCAATATCAGTTTACCTTCATTTCCTGTGCTCAGATCTTTCATTTGCCATGTCCCGATTATGCGACAAATGTAAGGATATTCAACTACTTTCCGTACCTTTGCACGAACAACAGTTCGTTCTATCGCTCTGCTTGAACTGAATCGTAATTCGTTACTGCTAAGTTAAGCCAGGGAGGAAAGTCGGGACAACAAAGGGCACCATACTTCCTAACGGGAAGGCTTTCCGGATATAAATGCCGGGGGGACAGAAAGGGCCACAGAAAATTACCGCCTCCGTTTATTCGGGGGTAAGGGTGAAAACGCGAGGTAAGAGCTCACGATTCAGGCAGGCGACTGTTTGAAGGGGTAAACCTTATGGGTTGAAAGACCATGTATACCGGATGCTAAAGGCTGCCCGTCTGATGCCGGGGGGTAGGTCGATTAAGCCGGAAGGTGACTTCCGGCTCAGATAAATGATAGAATCCCGGTCCTTCAGGTTCAGTGAACTATTGAAAATGAATGATCGGGAACAAAATCCTGCTTACAGAACTGTTGTTTTTTTTCTTTTTTTATTATTATGAAGATCGTTACAGTCATCGGTGCAAGGCCACAATTTATCAAGGCAGCTGCTGTTTCCCGCATCATGCGCATGGATCCGTCCGTGCATGAGATCATGGTTCATACAGGTCAGCATTATGATCAGAACATGTCCGACATATTCTTCAGGGAACTGGACATCCCTACGCCTGATTATAACCTGGAGGTTGGTTCAGGCAGCCATGCTGTGCAGACCGGGATCATGCTGAAAGGTGTTGAAGAGATCATCCAGGAGGAAAAACCTGACTGGACACTGGTTTACGGTGATACAAATTCGACACTTGCGGGAGCCTTAGCTTCGGTTAAACTGAATGTCCCGGTGGCCCACGTGGAAGCCGGGTTGCGCAGCTTTAACCGGGAAATGCCCGAGGAGATCAACAGGATTGTGACAGACAGGATCTCCGACCTGTTGTTTGCCCCTACGCAAACAGCCATGCAAAACCTGGAAAACGAAGGACTGGCAAATATCTCCCGGAAAACTGGAGATGTCATGTATGATTCCGTTTTGTATTACAGGAAAAAACTCAAACTTCACCCGCAGGCTTACAATACACCAGGAGTTCCGGAACAATATTACCTTGCGACTATTCACAGGGCTGAAAACACCGACCACCCGGAGATCCTTGAGCATCTTCTCCTGGCATTTTCCCGGTTACAATTGCCCGTGGTGCTACCAATTCATCCCAGGACACGCAAAGTCATCGCCGGCATCATTAAGATCCCTTCGAATGTCATCCTCATTGATCCCCTGGGCTATCTTGAGATGCTGCAGCTGACCCAGAATGCGACCAGAGTTTTAACGGATTCCGGGGGATTGCAAAAGGAAGCCTATTTTCTTAAAATTCCCTGCATCACGCTGAGGAATGAGACAGAATGGGTCGAGACAGTCCATGATAACTGGAACATTGTTGCAGGTACCGATCCGGAACAGATTATCCGGGCCATCGACCAGCCGCATCCGATCCTTCCCCAAAGGGAAGAATTTGGTGACGGTCATGCTGCTGTGAAAATCATCAATGAATTGAAAGGATATCTCTGAGACAAATTCCCGGAAACCGGGGATCCGAAGCAGCCTGGAAAATTTCCGCGTAATGTTTAAGCGTGTCTATCCAGACAACCGTTCAGGGTTCATTTCGTACCCTCCTTTTTTTTCACCGTAAATTGTTAATAAAATCCTTGATATTCCTGATATTTTCATTGAAATGAATCCGGTTTTTTTCCGTACTTTTGTGTTTTACAAATTATTTTTAACATATTGTTTATGAACGATTTAGAAAAAGAGAAAGCAAGTCAGAATTATACCGCAGAAAACATTACCGTCCTTGAGGGGTTGGAAGCTGTCCGCAAAAGGCCGGCTATGTATATCGGAGACGTTAACATCAGGGGTTTGCATCACCTGGTGTACGAAGTTGTCGATAATTCCATCGATGAAGCCCTTGCAGGATATTGCAATAAGATTGATGTCTTCATTCACGAAAATAATTCCGTCACAGTTATCGATAATGGCCGTGGAATTCCTACAGATTACCACGAAAAAGAAAAGCGATCGGCCCTTGAAGTCGTCATGACCGTTCTGCATGCCGGCGGGAAGTTCGATAAAGACACTTACAAGGTCTCAGGAGGTCTTCATGGTGTCGGTGTTTCGGTTGTAAATGCACTTTCAAAACATCTCAAAGTAACGGTGAAGAGAGGTGGGAAAATTTATCAGCAGGAATTTGAATTCGGGAAACCCATGTATCCTATCAAAACTATTGGTGATACTGATACCAACGGAACGGAAATCACATTCCTTCCAGACAATTCCATTTTTATCACCGATCATTATGACTTTGATATCCTGACTTCCCGTTTGCGTGAACTGGCATTCCTTAATAAAGGGATCACTCTGACAATAACTGATGAGAGGGAAAAAGATGATTCCGGCAATTTCATCACAGAAACTTTTCATTCTGATCACGGTCTGAAAGATTTTATTGATTTCCTCGATTTCAACCGCGAAAAGCTTATGCCCGAGCCTATATCCATTGAAGGTGAAAGGAACAACATCCCCATCGAAGTTGCCATGCAGTATAATACTTCCTTCACTGAGAACATTCATTCTTACGTAAACAATATCAATACGCATGAAGGAGGAACACATCTTGCAGGATTCCGCAGGGCACTCACCCGGACATTAAAAAGCTATGCAGATAAAACCGGTCTTCTGGCCAAACTGAAATTTGACATTTCGGGTGATGATTTCAGGGAAGGGCTGACGGCCATTATCTCTGTTAAAGTCCAGGAGCCACAGTTTGAAGGGCAGACAAAGACCAAGCTTGGAAACAACGAAGTAATGGGAGTCGTTGACCAGACAGTCAGCGAGCTGCTCTCCTACTATCTTGAAGAACATCCGAAGGAAGCCAGGACCATTGTAAACAAGGTGATCCTTGCCGCTACTGCCCGCCATGCCGCACGCAAAGCACGTGAGCTCGTGCAGCGGAAAGGTGTCATGGGCGGATCCGGTCTCCCGGGAAAACTGGCCGACTGCTCCGAAAAAGATCCTGCATTGTGCGAGATTTACCTGGTCGAGGGTGACAGTGCAGGTGGCACAGCCAAACAGGGAAGAGAAAGAAAATACCAGGCGATACTGCCACTGCGCGGCAAGATCCTGAATGTTGAAAAAGCCATGCAATACAAGATCTTCGAAAGCGAAGAGATCAAGAATATCTTCACAGCTCTGGGAGTCAGTATAGGAACTGCAGAAGACAGCAAAGCACTAAATCTTGAAAAACTGCGTTATGATAAAATCATCATCATGACCGATGCTGATGTTGACGGAAGTCATATCGCTACGTTAATCATGACTTTCTTCTTCCGTTACATGAAGGAACTTATTGAAAACGGTCATGTCTACATCGCCACTCCGCCGCTCTACCTGATCAAAAGAGGAAGCAAACAACAATATTGCTGGACTGAGGAAGAACGCCTGAGAATCATCGAGGAAATGACTGCTACCGGCAAAGAAACAGGGATTCATATCCAGCGATACAAAGGTCTTGGTGAGATGAATGCACAGCAGCTCTGGGACACCACGATGGATCCACTGACACGAACACTGCGACAGGTAACTATTGATAACGGACTCGAGGCTGACAGGATTTTCTCTATGCTCATGGGTGATGATGTTCCTTCAAGACGGGCCTTTATCGAGAAAAACGCCAAGTACGCAAACATAGATGTTTAAGTACCCACTTAACAAAATCGAAAATGAATCAACGGAAATTCATTTATCTGGCTGCCGGGTTAATCCTTGTTGCCCTGGTTACTTATTTTATCACCTCAAAATCCGATAAAGGCAAACAGATTACTGTTAAAGTCAAGCAGGGAATTTTTCCGATTGAAGTCACAACCACAGGGGAACTCATGGCAAAATCCTCTGAGATGATCTATGGTCCGGCTGCCTTGCGGCAGGTTCAGATCTGGCAGGTCAAGATCCAGGATATCATTCCTGACGGAACTGTTGTTGACTCCGGACAGTATGTTGCCACCCTCGACCGGACAGAAATTTCCAACAAGATCAAGGATGAAGAGACCAACCTTGAAAAATTCGAAACCCAGCTTACAAAGACAAAACTTGATACTTCACTCGAACTCCGCAGTGCACGGGATGAACTCCTGAATCTCAAGTATGGACTGGAAGAGAAAAAGATCATTCTTGAACAGTCAAAGTATGAACCACCCGCAACCATAAGGCAGGTCCAGATCGATCTTGAGAAAGCACAAAGAGGTCTTGAGCAGGCTGACAAAAACTACAAACTTCGCTACCAGAAAGCCGTTGCCAATATGCAGGAGGTAATGGCTTCTTATACGCAGGCCCAGCGAAAACTTGACCAGATGCAGACGGTCCTGAAACAATTCACCATCAATGCTCCAAAGGGCGGAATGGTGATCTATAAACGCAATTGGGACGGAAACAAGCAGGGCATCGGTTCAACGCTCAATGCCTGGGAAAATGTGGTCGCTGAATTGCCTGATCTCTCCAAGATGATATCCAAGACTTATGTGAATGAAATTGACATCAGCAAGATCAAAACCGGTCAGCTGGTAAGGATTGGCATCGATGCATTTCCTGAAAAAAAATTCACTGGGAAAGTTACAGAAGTGGCTAATATCGGCGAACAGATCCAGAACTCCAATGCCAAAGTCTTTGAAGTCAAGATCCTGGTGTATGAATTCGATTCCATCCTGCGTCCAGCCATGACTACCAAGAATACCATCATCACTGCTACCATCGACAATGTAATTTACTGTCCGATCGAGTCTGTGTTCAGCAATGACAGCATCACCTTCGTCTACCTTAAAGACGGGGGAAGCATCCGGAAAAAGCAGGTCATCACAGGTCAAAGCAATGAAAATGAGATCATCGTTAAAGCCGGTGTAAAAGCAAATGATGAGCTGTATCTCAATCCCCCGGAAAAGGCTGATAAACTTGACCTGGTGCGTCTCTCAAAAGAAGAACTGAAGAAATATGAAGTGAAACCGGTCGTCCGGAAAAAAGATTCAAAAACCCATCATTAAGTTTATCACCGTGTTAGAGAGGTATCTTTATATTCTCAATATCGCAGTTGAAGCGGTTTTCCTGAATAAGTTCCGCTCAGTACTTACAGCTCTTGGAATAATCTTCGGTGTGGCTGCCGTTATCGCCATGATGGCTATCGGCGCCGGAGCCCAGAAGGAGATCCTCGACCAGATGAAACTTGTAGGTGTAAACAATATTATCATTTCCCCAAAATCAGACAAATCCAAAGGAACTGAAAAGAGCGATGCATCTTCTCCTTCGGAGCAGACAAGCCAGTCTTCCAGCCAGGACAACAAACAGGCAAAGAAATTCTCCCCGGGACTTACCCTAAAGGATGCCAGGAGTATAAAAGCATTGGTTCCAACGGTAATGAGAGTCAGTCCACAGGTGATTTATGACGCTGATGTGATGAAAGATGGTGTGAGAACTTCAACAAAGCTTACCGGAACCACGCCCGACTTTTTCCAGGTATTTAACCTTGATCTGTCCAACGGGGAAATGTTCAACGAAGAACAATTGCGCGATGGAAAAGCTGTGTGCATCATTGGCCCAAAAATAAAATCCCGTTTCTTCAGCAAGGAAAACCCGATCGGGAAAGAAATCAAATGCGGCCCTATCTGGCTTACCGTAATTGGCGTATTGAGAAACCGGGTTGTGAATCAATCCGCACTCGAAAACCTGGGGATTTCGGATTACAACAACACTATTTATGCTCCCATTCAGACGCTGCTGTTACGTTTCAGGGACAGGGCGTTGGTGACTGCTGCTTCACTTCATGGCAGAACTTTTTCCCAGGATGGCAATGAGATGATTATAACAGACGATGAATCTTCTTCAGGTTCAAAAAACCAGATCGACAAGATCGTGGTCCAGGTGAAATCCAGTGAAGATGTGCTCCCGACAACCGAGATTCTTAAACGCATGATGATCCGCCGTCACGACGGAGTTGAGGATGTGGATATCAAAATCCCCGAGCTTCTCCTGAAACAGGAACAGCGGACGAAGAATATCTTCAACATTGTTCTTGGCGCCATTGCCAGCATCTCCCTGCTTGTCGGTGGGATTGGCATTATGAATATCATGCTTGCCTCTGTCATGGAGAGAATCAAAGAGATCGGGATCCGCCAGGCCATTGGTGCCACCAAACGCGATATCATCTTTCAGTTCCTTACCGAAGCTACAATCCTGAGTGTTACCGGCGGACTTATCGGCATCATCCTGGGAATTGCGCTTTCGAAAATTATTATGGAGTTAACCGGGATCCTTACCATTGTTTCCGGAATTTCCATCGTTATCTCCTTTGGAGTTTCAGCAACGGTTGGGATTGCATTCGGATATATGCCTGCAAAAAGGGCAGCAATCCAGGACCCGGTCGAATCCCTAAGACATGAATAAGATGAAGTTATCAGCAAAATTAAATAAAGCCGCACTGCTTGTTTTGATCATGGTTTTAGGTTCAACTTTTCAGGCGGCCGCCCAGGAAAAAAACCGGCGACTGACGCTGGACGAGGCCATCGAGATCTCAAAAGCACAATCACCGGATGCACTGAATGCCAAGCAGACCTTCCGGACCAGCTACTGGGAATATCGTTCGTACACCGCTTCAAACCTTCCGGCACTCAGCTTTTCCGCAACTCTTCCTGAGATTAACCAGACCATCACACCCCAGAGCATCAATGGGGTGCAATCGTATGCAAGCTATAAATACATCAGTGCAAACGCCGGCCTGGCCCTGGCCCAGAAAATCGGGCTTACAGGAGGAACCATTTCCATCATTTCAAAACTGAGCGGACAACATAACGTTGATTATGCAAATGAGACTCCTTTCCTGACGACGCCAATAACGGTCGATTTTAATCAGCCCTTGTTCACCTATAACTCATTCCGCTGGGACAAAAAGATCAAACCGTTAAAATATTCGCTCGCCAAGCGGAAGTACATCGAAGATTGCGAACAGATAGCAATCACTGCAACGACTTATTTCTTTACACTCCTGCAGGCCCAGGTGCAGCAAAAAATCGCCCTTACCAACTTGTCAAATTATGATACGCTGTATCGCATTGCCAAAGGACGGTTCCAGCTTGGAAAGATCGCGGAAAATGATCTCCTTCAGCTCGAGCTGAATTTTCTCAAAGCCCAGGCACAGGTGGAAAATGCCGACCTTGACCTTGACAATGCCCAGTTCCGTTTCAAATCGTACCTGCGTCTTCAGGATAGCATAAAAATCACACTCCTCCCGCCGGACGACATCCGGTTTTTTAAAATCGATCCCAAAAAGGCCGTTAACCAGGCCAATGACAATTCATCCACATCCCTGGATCTGAAAAGAAGGTTGCTTGAGTCGGCAAGCGCTGTAAACTATGCCAAATTAAATGAACGGTTTGATGCCAATCTTCATGCCATTATCGGGTTACAGCAGGCAGGGTCAACACTCAATGATGCCTATAAAAACCCCGCTGACCAGCGGTATGTCTCACTTGGGCTTACCATTCCTATTGTTGACTGGGGTGTCGCCCGCGGCAAGATTAAGATGGCGCAATCCCAGGATGAGATCGTAAAGAACACTGTCGAGCAGGAAGTGATCGATTTCCAGCGAAGCGTTTACCTCAAGGTTGTCCAGTTTAATATGCAACAAAACCAGGTCCGGATCGCTGCAAAATCAGATACAGTTGCAAGGAAAAGTTACGAGGTGACCAAAGGCCGGTACCTCATAGGAAAAATCAACAGCATTCTTGAACTGAACAATGCCCAGATTGAAACTGACAATGCTGAGAAATCTTATTATGAATCCCTCCAGACCTTCTGGCGCAGCTACTTCGAGATCCGAAAGCTTACACTTTACGATTTTATCAGTGAAACCCCTATCACATTCAATCTTAAAGACATCAAGTAGGAGCCCAGGGTCCTATATGGGATTTTCGATTTTCGTTCATGGAAAGTAAATCATAAACGGCCTACTCACTGACCGGAAGGACCATTTCAATAATTCTTTAGAAGCTATCAAAATAATTATTTTGATTATTAAAACTGTTTCTAAATAATTTTTATCTTTGCAAAAAAAATTCAATAACATTTAATCTTGAAAATATGTCAGTACTTGTTGGAAAAAAAGCCCCTGTTTTTGAGGCAGATGCCGTTGTAAATGGCGGTGATTTTGTAGAAAAGTTTTCACTTCAGCAATTCATTGGAAAGAAGCATGTGGTATTCTTCTTCTATCCATTGGATTTTACATTTGTATGTCCTACCGAATTAATCGCATTCCAGGAAAAAATTGCAGAATTTGAGAAGAGGAATGTTGCCGTTGTTGCATGCTCTGTCGATTCAAAATATTCACATTGGGCATGGCTGAACACCGAGAAGAATAAAGGTGGCATAAAAGGAGTTAAATATCCTATCGTTTCTGATCTTTCAAAAACAATCTCCGCAAACTTTGATGTTCTTGCCGGTGAATGGGTTTATGATGAGGACGGTGCCATAACTTTCGAAGGCGGACCGGTTGCATTCAGGGGTTTATTCCTGATCGACAAAGCAGGTGTTGTCCGTCACCAGGTTGTGAATGACTTGCCTTTGGGACGAAGCATTGATGAAGCGCTGCGTATGGTTGATGCATTGCAGTTTTTCGAAGAGAATGGCGAAGTTTGCCCTGCAAACTGGCATAAAGGCGACGAAGGAATGAAAGCCAATGCCGATGGGGTGGCAGATTATCTCTCGAAAAAATAAATTTTATGAAGTGCCAGGATACAAACCGTTCTCATTCAGGAACGGTTTTTTTTATTTTTATCCGGTGACTTCATCGCCTTATTTATCTCAGCATTTAATATCTTAGTGGATTCATTCCAGGGAAAATTATTATGAGAAATGCCTTGATATCAAAGATTACCATTGCAGGAATAATGATCCTAATGGTCATTGTCGTTTCCAATCTTGCCTGGAACAAACAAGACTGGAAGGAGATCATCAGGGTTGATGGAAGGGGTTACTATGCATATCTTCCCGCTGTATTCATCTATCATGACCTGAACCTTGGATTCTTTAACAAAATCGAAAAGGAAAAATATTTCAGCCCGAGTAATTTCTTTGATTACCGGACCCGGGTAAATAACACCTACATAAACAAATATTTTTGCGGGACCGCTCTTGCCCAACTTCCGTTTTTCCTGGCAGCGCATTTATGGTGTTATCTTTCATCCGGTTATGCAGACGGATACTCCATGCCGTACATGGTAATGATTAGTCTTGCAGCCCTGTTTTATCTTGCCCTGGGTCTCGTGTTTATCCGGAAAACATTGATCTTATTTGATATCTCTGAACTGAATATCGTCGTAGTCCTTCTGGCGGTCGTCTTCGGAACACATATATTTTATTACTCATCGTGTGAAGCCGGCATGTCACACATTTATTCATTTGCCTTTATCGCGATATTTATTTACTACGGAAAACAATTTTTCCGGCTCGGCAAACCGGTTTACATATTGGTTGTGGCGATTCTCCTGGGTTTATTGACGCTCATCAGGCCGGTCAACCTGATCTCCGTGTTCATCCTTCCATTCCTGTCCGGCGGGTTGCCAAGTCTGAAGGCAGGTTGTAGATGTATCCTGAAACAGAAACTCTATTTTTTCCTTGGACTGATAATTTTTATTCTCCTGGTATCTGTTCAGTCGATCCTTTACAGGATCTCAGCAGGAACGTTCTTTATTTATTCATATCAGAAGGATGGATTTAATTTCCTTGCGCCGCACATGGTCAACATTTTATTCAGTTACCGAAAAGGATTGTTCCTTTATACACCGGTCCTGTTCGTTTCACTCATCGGGGAATATTACATGTTCCGGAAAAATAAATTTGAATTTTATTCCCTGTTTGCCTTTCTCCTCATTCTGACCTATGTTTTATCATGCTGGTTCCAGTGGTGGTACGGAGGCAGCTTTTCATCGCGGGTCTATATTGAATATATCCCGCTATTTGCGATCCTCCTGGGCATTGCACTCGAGAAGATCCCGCTCTCATGGCTCAGAAAGCTCTACATCGGTTTGATCTTCATGCTGATCATTGTGTGCCAGGTCCAGACTTACCAATACCGCTACTATAAGATCCACTGGTCGGATATGACCAGGGAAAAGTACTGGAAAGTCTTTATGAGAGTAGATCAGCTGATGATATCTCCACCGGAGAAAGTTCAATAATCAATGGCGGAAAGGGAAATTCTCTATTTCGTTTTACGCTCCAGTTTCTTTGCTTCGATCCAGAATTTATCCATTTCTGTCAGCGTCATTTCCTGTAATGGTTTGTGCAGCTTCATGGCTTCATCTTCAATGTATTGAAAACGCTGAATGAATTTCCTGTTTGTTTTTTCCAGCGCATCCTCCGGGTTTACTCCAATGAACCGGGCATAATTTACCATGGCAAACAGGAGGTCGCCCATTTCATCCTCTTTCTTCTCAAGGTTGCCTTCATGTTCCACCTCATTCCTTAATTCTTTCATCTCTTCCAGAACCTTTTCCCAGACCTGCTCTGGCCTGTCCCAGTCGAAACCAACGCCACTCGCTTTCTCCTGGATCCTGTATGCCTTGATCATGGCAGGGAGCGAAGAAGGGACACCCGAGAGCACGGATTTATTACCCTTTTCCTTCAGTTTGATCTTCTCCCAGTTATCGCGTACATGTTGCGCATCCCTGACCACCACATCCCCGAAGATGTGCGGGTGCCGGTGAATCAGTTTTGCATTGATGTTATCAATGACATCTTTAATATCAAAAGCATTGGTTTCAGAAGCAATCTGCGAATAAAAAACGAGGTGAAGCATAAGGTCTCCAAGCTCTTTTTTAACCTCGTTCATGTCTTTCTCAAGGATCGCGTCCGAAAGTTCATAGGTCTCCTCAATTGTCAGGTAGCGAAGACTTTCGACAGTCTGCTTTTGATCCCATGGACACTTTGCCCGCAACTCGCTCATGATTTCGAGCAATTTCCTGAATGCTTCTACCTTTTCTTCCATTCTGATTTTTTTTGCAAAAGTAAGTATTAATCTCTTTTATCGTTCGTATTCACAGAATCACCAATCTTTCCTAATATCGGGAAATCATGATAAATTTGCAGAGAATTTCATCTTAAGATTCCATCAATTGAAACGATTTGCAGGAAATTTTACCTTACACGGAATTTTTGTCAGGGTTTGTTTCCTGTTTTTTCTGCTTTCATCCCAAACCGCTCATTCCCAATACACGCACAAACTCTTCACTTCCAACATGCTTGTTGAGGCGCGATTCAATTATGGATTTTTGTATGCACACCATCTTGAGTTGGAGATTTTCAACAGCCACATGCCGGCATTTGAAATCAATCTTCAGCAGGAAACTTACGGGAAACACAAATGGGAAAGAGATTATGCATACCCGGTGATTGGATTAAGCCTGTGGTATTCCGGGCTTGGAAAGTCCCCGGAACTTGGTTCGGCTTACGCACTTTTTCCGTATATCAATTTCCCCCTGTACAGGTTGAAAAAATTTATGCTGACATTCCGGTTTGGCCTTGGACTAGGCTATCTTACAAAAAAATTCGACCGGATTGAAAACTACAAGAACCTTGTGATCGGGTCTCATTTCAATGCTGCTGTAAACATGTCATTCGAAATCAGGTACAGGCTGCTTGAAAGGCTTACACTATCTGCAGGTTTTGGCTTGCAGCATTTTTCAAACGGATCGCTCAAACTCCCAAACTATGGATTGAATCTCCCATTTGCCAATATTGGCGTGGCATACAGGCTGGCCAGGGAAAACTCCCTGATCAGCGATCGCTTCATTGCCCCGACAGAACCGTTTGAAGCTGTGATCAGGCATACGATGGAATTCAATTTCGGGGCGGCTATCGGCAGCAAGAATATGCAGGCCATCCTTGGGCAAAATTTTATGGTATACCATGTATATGAGAATACCTTTTTCCCCGTTAGCAGGAAGAGTAAAGTCGGATTTGGTCTTGATCTTTCCTATGATGAATCACACGTGGCAATCCTGGAAGCAGAAGGTGTTGAAGTAACGAACAAATTAAAAATCCTGCGACCGGGGATCAATGCGGCCTATGAACTTGGCATTTCCAAACTTGCCTTTATTTTCAATTTGGGATGCTACCTGGGTGGGCAGGAAAAAACGAATGGACCGTTGTATGAAAAGTTATCCTTCCAGTACAACCTTACAAAATCCATCTTTGCCAATGTGATGCTGAAGGTACATTATGGAAGAGCCGATTACATTGGTTGGGGGTTTGGGTACAGGTTTGAACAATTGTATGGGAAAAAAGTTTTGAAGTAGTCGTATGAACAAGTGCATGCCTGGAAAAAGGGCTATAATTTATTTACTTTTTTTGTCAGCCATCATTGTTTCCGGATTGGTTTCCTGCAAGAAATCCGGTACTGACTGCTTTACGAGCACCGGGAAGATTGCCAGGGAACTCAGAAGCACTGAAGAATTTGACAGCATTGACCTCGAAGACAATGTAAATCTCATCATCCGTCAGGATACTGCATTCAGGATTGAAGCCGAGGCGGGACAAAACCTGTTGGATGGAATTGACACAAAGGTCAGCAACCGCCAGCTGGTGATCAGGAACAGGACCATCTGCAACTGGTTAAGAAGCTATTCAAATCCGATCAATGTATATGTCTCGGTGAAGAACCTGAAAGCTATTTATTACAACTCTGCTGGAAATATAACGACAGTTAACTCGATAACATCCGATAAATTAAAAGTGGATGTGTGGGGTGGGGCCGGAACCATTAATATGGATCTTAACATCAAAGGTTTTGGATACTTCTACATCCACATGGGAACCGCCGACTTTAACCTGCACGGGAACTGCTCTATTTGCCTGATCTATGCCGGTGATTATGGCTTGATCCAGGCCACGAATCTGCAAACCGGGTATGCCTATGTGACGAACCATGGCACCAACGATATTTATGTAAGAGCCCGGCAATTATTGGACGCATCGATTGAATCTATCGGAAATATTTATTATACCGGGAATCCTGACTCATTGGTTGTCAAAATTCATGGCTCCGGGCAGGTCATTCCCTTCTGATCAGTAAGACCTGGCAAAAACCACCCGCTGAGTGGAAGGTTTACCTGAATAAACACATTTGCCTGCCTCCTGGGGATTATTGAGCGGGATCACACGGATGGTCGCCTTGGTTTCTTCCTTAATCTTTTCTTCGGTTTCAGGGGTTCCATCCCAGTGTGCATAAATAAAACCACCCTTGTTATCCAGTACGGATTTGAATTCATCCCATGTATCGACCCTGAACGTATTGTTTTCCCTGAAGTTCATTGCTTTTTGGAAGAGATTTTGCTGGATCTGGTCCAACAGGTGACTGATCTTATTTTCAATGTCAATCATCTGGAAAACCTCTTTCTCGAGTGTATCCCTGCGCGCTACTTCAACCGTTCCCTGTTCGATGTCGCGGGGACCAATCGTAATCCTTACCGGGACGCCTTTGAATTCATATTCAGCGAATTTCCATCCCGGCTTATGCGTATCCCTGTCATCGAACTTAACCGAAATACCTTTGGCTTCAAGGTTTTTCTTGATAGGCAGGACATGTTCCCGGATGAGGTCAAGCTGTTCCTGGGCTTTAAAGACCGGAACAATTACCACCTGGATGGGTGCCAGTTTTGGCGGAAGAACCAGGCCATTGTCATCCGAATGTGCCATGATCAGTGCTCCTATCAGCCGGGTTGAAACCCCCCACGAAGTCGACCATACATACTCAAGCTGGTTTTCCCTGGAAAGAAATTTTACATCAAATGCTTTGGCAAAATTCTGTCCGAGGAAATGTGAAGTACCTGCCTGGAGCGCTTTTCCATCCTGCATCAGGGCCTCTACTGCATACGTATCAATTGCTCCTGCAAACCGTTCGGAAGCGGTTTTAGTTCCTTTCAGGACAGGAACTGCCATCCATTCTTCTGCAAACTTTGCATAAACATCGAGCATGGTTTTCGACTCGGTCACTGCTTCATCAGCTGTAGCATGCGCGGTGTGCCCCTCCTGCCATAAGAATTCCGTAGTGCGCAGGAAAAGCCTGGTACGCATCTCCCAGCGAACCACATTGGCCCACTGGTTGATCAGGATTGGTAAATCGCGGTATGATTTGATCCAGTTCTTATAGGTATCCCAGATGATGGTCTCGGATGTGGGCCTGACGATCAGTTCCTCTTCCAGCTTGGCATCTTCATCCACAACAACCCCTTTCCCATCCGGGGAGGCCTTCAGCCGGTAATGCGTAACGACGGCACATTCCTTTGCAAAACCCTCCACATGGCTGGCTTCCCTGCTGAAAAAGGATTTCGGAATAAAGATCGGGAAATAGGCATTGGAATGCCCGGTATCTTTGAACATCTTATCAAGCGACGCCTGGATTTTCTCCCAAATGGCATAACCATAAGGCTTTATCACCATGCATCCACGAACGGCTGAATTTTCAGCCAGGTCTGCTTTGATAACAAGGTCATTGTACCATTGTGAATAATTTTCTGCTCTTGTTGAAAAGTCTTTAGCCATTTTTTGAGTTCGGTATAATATTTGTTAAAAATCACGTTCAGATGAAGGAACAAAAATAGTAAATATTCCTGATCGTTTAGAAGTTCTAACAACCCCAAATGGAACCAAGGAGGACAAAACAATGAAAAAGTTAATCATTCTTACCGCAGTCATTATTTCAGCTTTGACAGGATGTAAGACACAACAGCAGGCAGGTACAGTAACCAATGATGATGTTTATGCCAGTCCGAAATATTCAAGCAAGACTGTTCAACCCAATCATCAGAACGTTGATTTGTCGGCACCGCAGCAGGTAGCAACGCCCGACAGCGTTTCCAGGGCAAAATCCGGTTCAGCTACCTGGTATGATGATTACAGCGACTATTCAAATTCCTCAAGCCGCCAGGCAGCACCCACAAAGACGGGATCTTCCTCCGGTTCAGGAAACAGTTATGTTGATCCCAGTATTTACGACAACTCCTATTCTTCAAACCCGGATGTTAATGTCTACCTGGGTTCATCGTATGATCCGTTCTTCTGGGGATCATCGGTCTCCATTGGCTGCGGTTTTGGCTGGGGCTGGGATTCATACTATTGGGGATATCCTTATCCTTCATGGTACTATCCTTATTATGGATATTATCCGTATGCCTATGGATACGGAGGATACTGGAACGGTTACTGGAATGGCTACAATGACGGATACTGGGATGGTCATCATGGCAATCCATACTATAACACCTACTCCACATATTACGGACAACGGAGAATGCTTACTTCCGGCGGAAGCGGGAACATACACGGGGGGTCCAGGATCGTTACACCGGGTGTCACACCAATTGATCAGACGCGTGGGAATATCAGCTCTCAACGAATCACGAATGTAAATGGAACATCAACAACCAACCGGTCAACAGACCCGGGCAGATCAGGGATCAATTCATCAACCCAGGGAAAAATCACACCATCCGGAAGGAACCAGGCAGATCCCGGAGCTCATACCGGAGTAACTCCAACACCCGCCGACCGTCAGCACTATCGTTTTGACCGGAGCAAAGTAAACCAGGCTCCTGCCAATCAACGGACCGGAACTTCAACAACAGATAACCGTCAGAACAATAAAGGAGATCTCTTTTCAACAAAAGATTCAAGATCGGGTGATCGCTCAACAGGCACTCGCACTGTCGCCACCCAGAACTATTCATCACCCGCTTACAGGCAGCCAAAATACAGCCAGGAATATATTAATCCACGTTCACAGGGCAGCAAGAACACTGGTTCCAGGGAATCCAATGTCCAGGCAAGGAGTTCGGGTTCTGACAACAGGGGTTATGTTGCACCTTCATCCAATAACAGAAGGTATTCAGCCGGCTACAATTCCAATAGCCAGAGAGGCTACGGCGCACCTTCCCGGTCAAGCTCATCCTCGGGTTATTCAAGTCCTTCAAGGTCATACTCGACACCAGGTTCAGGAGGATCCAGGTCTGGTGGCGGAGGAGGAAACCATTCATCATCTTCAAGAGGTGGTAGTGGCGGCTCAGGCAGTAGCGGTGGCAGCGGCGGAGGAAGAAGAAAGTAAGTCCGGGCTCTTAATCAAACGGGATAACAATGCAAAACTCACAAACCCATGAAAAGAATAATTATAATTTCGCTTTCGTTTTTCATTGCCAGTTCATTATTCTCACAAACCGCAACAGATGCCCTGCGTTATTCACGGCTCTTTTATGAAGGATCAGCCAGGTTTCAGGGTCTCGGAGGCGCATTCGGTGCCGTAGGAGCAGATTTTTCGGTCACAGCAACCAACCCGGCCGGCATCGGGCTTTATAAAAGTTCAGAATTCTCCTTCACACCATCTGTCCTTATCAGCAATTCCTCTTCGGATTATAATGGCATGAATGGCGTCGATAACAAAGGCAATTTCGGAATGGGTGATCTCGGAGTGGTTTTTACAATTCCTGCACCGGCCAAGAATAATGGCGGGTTCCGGAGTTTCACTGTTGGATTCGGGGTGAACAGGCAAAATGATTTCAACAGCCGGATTGTAATGGAAGGCAACAATAATAAGTCTTCAATTCTAACGGATTACAATAACATTCTCAATAATACACCGGGTGGAATAACACCGGATGAGATCAATGCCAAGTATCCTTTCGATATTGACCTGGCTTACGGGACCAACCTTATTTATTATGACTCAGCCGCTAAAAAATACATGAGTGACTTTGATGCTGCCTCTCCTGCACGCCGCTCAGTATACCAGAGAAAGACAGTCTCAAGCTATGGATCAATCAATGAAATTGATATTTCTTTCGGCGCAAATTTTGAAGATAAATTGTACTTGGGTGCAACCATCGGTATTCCTTTCATCAGGTATTATGAAACCAGTGAATACCAGGAATGGAGAAATGACACATCGATCCAGTATTTTCATTCACTTACGTATGATCAGTCGCTGGAGACTCATGGTACCGGGATCAATTTAAAGATCGGCGCAATTTACCGACCCGCCAACTGGGTAAGGATCGGGGCTGCAATTCACACCCCGACATACTACGGGAACATGCGTGACAACTGGAACAGCCAGATGTCAGGACAACTTGGCTATGACAACGTTTTCACCAACACGCAGCAATCTCCGCTGGGCAGTTATGATTACCAGATGACGACTCCATTCCGCGCGATCGGCAGTGTTGCTTTCATCATCGGAACTTATGGATTGATCAGCGGGGAGTACGAATATGTCAATTATAACCAGGCGAGGTTTTATGACCAGAACTCAGGATACAATGATCTGAATAAACAAATCTCCGCAGCCTATACTTCACCTGTGAATGTCAGGGCCGGTACGGAATGGAGAATTGAAGACTTCAGGATCAGAGGGGGTTTCGGGTATTACGGCAGTCCGTATCAATCAGGTCCTAAAACCGGTGAAAAATACGTTGTTTCAGGCGGAGTCGGATACCGTGGGAAATATTTTTTCTGCGACCTGGCTTATGTCTGGACTCAAACCAAAGACGACTATTATTTCTATGATTCAAGCCTGGTTAATCCTTCGAACAATACGTATACCGACAACTCAGTCGTTGCTACTTTCGGCGTAAGATTCTAAGGCAACTCACTTTTTATCCTTTGTAAACCAGCTTTGGCCTTCTGATCAAAGCTGGTTTTGTATTCAGGATAATCAAGGCTGATACAGATCCGGAAATATTTCCCCGCATTCTGAAAATCCTTTTTCCCCTCATAAATCAATCCGCACTGCAGGGCTGCATTCGCCGCATAATAATAGGGCTGCACCTTTCCTTCCTGGATCGTCTTTTCATAATAACCAAGGGCTTTCTGAAGGTCTCCCGATTCCTGGTAAATCCTTCCCAGCCTGTACTGGTATTCCAGCAAGTCCCGGCTGGAGCTGACAATCTCCCTGACGCTGTGATCAAGCAATTCATGAAGCGCAAGGTCGTTGTAGCCGCCATCATAAAGCAACCGCGCTTTCAGCAGGAAAATGTTCAGACTTTGTTTTCCCTGCCCTTCACGCAATGCCTGCCTATCCGCGTCTATAAATGCATTCCCGCGTGTGACCGCTAGTTTCATATACTCCTCATATTTTTGGGATTCACCATTCAGAAAACAGCACCATGCCAGTTTCTGATAAGCCGCCTTGATGTAGTTTCTTCCCCTGAAGTCCTTGATAAATCGTATAAAATAACGGTCTGCAGAATAATCGAGGTGATTTAATTTCGCCAGCCCGGTTAGATAATCAAGATAACAAAAACGAAAGCCGGAAGGATTTGCCTGGTATGATTCAAGCGTTTGAAGTAATTCATCATTCCGATGTGATCTGGAGAGAATGGAAACCTTGACGAAAACAAACAGCGGACTTGCCTGTAAGGACGTTGAACCTTCTGCATTTTCAAAATTATGGAGGATACTTAGTGAACCTTCTGCATTTTTTCCGATGCCCGAATCAATAAATGAAAGATAAAACAATGCTTCCAGCCGGCATATTTTTACGGATTCATCAGCGCCCGCATATTCCGCAACATTTGAAATTTCTGACAGACCAAGTTGAACATTCCCTTTGATCCCAAAAAGCTTCAGCACCCAGGAATAGCTTTCCGGGACAACAGCAGCCAGGACATGGACCAAACCCAATCCCGCATCATCAGGAAGAAAGCCGGGATATTTTTTCCGGTTCAGTTCAAATTCATTGTAGGCATGATTGAATTCAAAAGCAGCGGATTTATATTCACCAAATTTGCCTTTGAGGATGGCAAACTGGAGGTGCATATTTCCAAGATAGTAATGATAAAAAGGAGAGTTCTGATCAGCCTTTCCGAGAATTTTCATTCTCCGGTCCTGGTCTTTTTTGAACTGATCGTAGAGCGGCTGCTCTTCTTTGATAAACGTAGTCAGGAAATCAATGTAATTTTCGAGATAGACCGGTGTAAGGTTTGAAGGATGCCCGGTTTTTTCGATTGCCAGGCTTCGCTGTGCCTCCGGGAACTGAAGGTTAAGAATATCCAGGTATGCCTGCAGGCAATTTTTGTCAGGATCAAGCTGAGCAGACAGCAACAGGGGAAAAAAGCAAAAAGCACTGAATAGAAATAGCAATTTTCTGTTCAATGCTTTGCCCGTTTGAAGGAATAAAAACATTAGTGAACTGCGTTGACAATAATATCGTCAACCAGGATTCTTCCGCAATATTCGCAAACAATTATTTTTTTATGCATCCTGATATCAAGCTGGTGCTGCGGAGGAATTTTGTTGAAACAACCGCCACAGGCATCCCTTTCAATCTGGACAACAGCAAGACCGTTGCGTGCATTTTTCCTGATTCTCGTGTAAGCCGTGATAAGCCGTTCTTCAATGAACTTATGGCTGAGCTCTGATTGCCTGATCAGTTCATTCTCTTCCTTTTCGGTTTCTGCAACGATATCGTCCAGCTCATTCTTCTTTACTTCAAGATCATTTTTCCTGTCCTGAAGAATTTTCTGGTATTGCCCGATCTCTTCCTTTTTTGCTTCCAGCGCCTGTTGTGCTTCGCGGATCCTTTTCTGTGACAATTGAATCTCGAGATTCTGGAATTCAATTTCTTTTGTCAGGGAATCGTACTCACGGTTATTGCGGACATTCATCTGCTGATCTTCATATTTCTTGATCAGGTTCAGGCTGTCCTGGATGGAAATTTCCTTTTCATGTATGACCTTTTCGTGTTCTACTGTTTCAACGAGATAGTTCTCGATGCGGGTTTCAAGACCGGCGATTTCATCTTCCAGGTCCTGGACTTCCAATGGCAGTTCTCCACGAATGATCCGGATCTTATCAACCTGAGAATCGATCTGCTGCAGGTTATACAGCGCCATCAATTTCTTTTCTACGGTGACTTCACCTTTTTCGTCAGTGAAATCGAATTTACTTTTTGAGAATGTTTTGATTACTTTTTCTTTCACGGGAGCAATTTCAGCGGTTTTTTCATGAGTGAGTTTTTCGGCAGCAACTTTTTTCTCAACCTGTTTTGCAGGAGCTTCCTTTATTTTAGCAACAGGTTTTGCAGGTTCTTTGGCTTTAGCAACTGTTTTTACCGGTGCTTTTACTGGCTCTTTTGCTTTGGCAATTGGTTTTACGGGAGCCTTCGCAGGAATTTTTGCCTTGGCGACAGGTTTTACCGGAGCTTTGGCCGGAACTTTTGCTTTGGCGACAGGTTTTACAGGTGCTTTTGCAGGAACCTTTGCCTTAGCGACAGGTTTTATCGGAGATTTTGCCTTGGCAATAGGTTTTACCGGTGCTTTAACAGTAGCTTTTGCCTTGGCAACAGGTTTTACAGGAGCTCTAGCAGGAACCTTTGCTTTAGCGACAGGTTTTGCTGGTGCTTTAACAGGAGCTTTTGCCTTGGCTATTGGTTTTACCGGTGCTTTAGCCGGAACCTTTGCTTTAGCTACAGATTTTGCAGGTGTTTTCTTCGCCTGAGTTGGTTTTGCAACTGGCTTGGAAACTGCTTTTTTGGGAGCAGCTTTTTTTGAAATGACTGGTTTTGCAGCTACCTTTTTAACCGCTTTCTTTTCCTTCTCCCTGGCCACCTTCTGCGCGGGCTTTTTTACTGCAGGTTTTGAAGCCTTCACAGAAGCTTTGGCAGCTTTGACCGATTTTGGAGTGGCAACTGGTTTTTTCGTTGTTTTTGCCATAAGATGCGGTATTAAAAATATTTTATTGGATTTGTATTTATTTCTGAAATAAGGAATGCAAAATTAGGAAATTTTCTGATTAAAATATCAACCATCAAATCTTTTGCAAACCTCTCACTTTCATAATGTCCGATATCTGCCAGAATCAAACTGTCCATGGCCGAAAAAAAGTCATGGTACTTCAGGTCTGAAGTCAGGTAAACATCGGCTCCCGCCCTGATGGCATCGGGAATGAGAAAACCGCCGGAACCGGTGCATATAGCAATCTTCCTGACAATCCGGTCAGGCACGGCGTTTTGACGAAGGACCGGGATGTTCAATAATGCCTTCACGGCCACACAAAAGTCGCTTAGTTTCATTTCTTCTGCAAGTTCACCGGTCATCCCGCTTCCGGCATCAGGACTGTAATTTGACAATGGATAAATATCAAATGCAACCTCCTCGTATGGATGACTTTTTTTCAGCGATGCTACCAGCTTTTGTTCAATGGAAGATGGAAATATCACTTCAATCCTGACTTCTTCCTCAACATGCATGAGATTCTTCCCGCCGACAAATGGCCGTGCATTTTCAGAAGCACGAAATGTTCCCTGTCCGCTCACGTTGTAGCTGCAGCGATCATATTCACCAATATGTCCGGCACCGGCATCAAACAATGCCATCCGGACTTTCACAGCAAATTTTTCCGGGCAAAAAGTAACAAGCTTGGACAACTTCCCTTTTGCAGGAGAGAGCAAAGTACAATTGGTCAGTCCAAGTTTGTCGCAGATAAATTTATTTAATCCGTTCACTGAATTATCCAGGTTCGTATGCATGGCATAGATGGCGATATCATTCTTAACCGCTTTGATTACCAACCGCTGGACCAGGTCATGTCCTGTAAGTTTTTTCAGACCGTGAAATATCATCGGATGATGGGAAATCACCAGTGTGCATTGCTTCCTTATCGCTTCATCCAAAACAGCATCTGTGATATCAAGTGTGAAGAGTGCTTTTTCAACAGTCCGCAACTGATCCCCGATCAACAAGCCTGCATTGTCATAGTCTTCCTGGTACGAAAGCGGCGCGAAGGCTTCAAGACAATCTGTAATATCCTTTATTATCATCGTGTTATTTTTCCGGTTCAAGAAAGCCGATCAACTGGCTGCAAAATTACAAACTGAGAATCATGGCCATGTAAAAATTCTATATTTTTTCAAAATTAAGAAAATGGAGAGAATCTATTTGTTTTATTGTTGAAATGTTGTTTAAAAGTTTTTTACGGGAGGTCACATTCTGAAGGGAAAATAGCTAAAATTTGAAACTTCAAATAAATGATGAAATGTCAAACAAAAACCGCCTGATATTTATAGTGATCAATGACCCGTTGGTTGGGAACTTTTTGAAATATCAGCTGAGCGGGGCAGGATACAAGGAAGCAGTTTTGTTTACATCGGCCAGGGAATGTCTGTATGTTTTGAAAAAAGGAACGATTCCTGCATTTATCATCGCCGATTACGACCTTGGAAACATGAAGGGAGAAGATTTTCTCAAGTTAATCATTGACAAGTATCCTGAAGTCCGGATCTTGTTCTTCTCCTCCATGGAAAACCAATCCATTGCGTCTCAACTGATCCAGCATGGAGCGACCGATTTCATCCACCGGTCATCCCCGTCAAATCAAGCAATCACAGAACTGATCAAGAATCTCCGGTTTTTGGAAAAAGAGAGCACTCCTGTGAGGTATTGAACTGATAATGCTTTTCAACTGATGTAATTTCATCTTTTTTAAGATAAAATTTCTCCGGGTTCATTTCCATCCATTGATTTTTTTCCTACTTTAGCCTTTTATATTCAAAATGAGGTTTATACAGGTTTTGTTATCCCCTATCGCGTTTTTGTATGGCATTGTCATGCTTTTCAGGAACCTGCTTTTCGACATCGGGATTTTACATGCTGAAAGTTTCGACAGGCCTGTGATTTCAGTTGGTAATCTATCATTTGGCGGAACAGGTAAGACCCCGCACATTGAATACCTGATCCGGCTCTTAAAGGGCAAATATTCACTGGCTATTCTCAGCCGCGGGTATAAGCGGGAGACGAAAGGCTTTATCCTGGGGACTGCTAAATCAAATGTCAGCTTTGTCGGCGATGAACCGATGCAATACATCCGGAAATTTGATTCCGTGAAAGTTGCTGTCGACGAGAACCGGAAAAGAGGAATTCGCACGCTGCTGACAAAATTTCCTGATATCGAGGTGGTTCTGCTGGATGATGCATTTCAGCACCGGTGGGTAAAACCGGGACTTTCCATCCTGCTGACCAATTATCATGATTTATACACAGACGATCATGTAGCGCCTGCAGGAAGACTGAGGGAATTCCATTTTGGCTCAAGACGGGCGGACATCATCATTGTAACGAAAACACCAAAGATCTTTTCTCCCATCACGCGACGAAGGATCATGGAAGAACTTCGGCCGCTTGCACACCAGAGTGTGTTTTTTTCATACTTAAAATATGACCAGCCGGTTGCTGTTTTTGAAAATGAGAGTTCGGTCTTTCCGGCGAAAACCTCCTATATTCTTCTTTTTACAGGAATTGCCGATGACTATTCGATCAGGGAGCAACTTGGACGCATGTGTTCAGAACTTACAGTGATCAAATTCCCTGACCATCATCAATATAAAACAGCGGACCTGGAGTTGATCAAACGAAAATTCAATGATCTTCCCTCCCAGAAAAAGGTGATTGTCACCTCAGAAAAAGATGTGATGAGACTTAAAACCGCTGAGCTAAGTAATTTTTTAAAAAATCTTCCGTTATTTTACCTTCCTGTTGAAGTTGAACTTCACAGTGCAGACAAATCACTATTCGATAAAGAGATCTCAGATTATGTTGAAAAGAATAAAAGAAACGATTGACTACCTGGAGCAGGACGGCCCGTTTAATCCTGAAGTAGGAATCATCCTCGGGACAGGACTTGGTGGCCTGGTTGACGAGATTGTGATCAAGCAGACCATACCTTACCAGTCGATTCCGAATTTCCCGGTTTCTACCGTTGACGGACATCGCGGGCAACTCATTTTCGGGACCATGAGCGGGAAAAGGATCGTTGCCATGCAGGGCAGGTTCCATTATTACGAAGGATATACCATGCAGGAGCTGACATTTCCTGTGAGAGTAATGAAATACTTAGGAATCAAAACGCTGATCCTCTCAAATGCAAGTGGCGGGGTGAATCCTGATTTTTCAGTCGGGGACATCATGGTCATCGAAGATCATATCAACCTGATGAAAGATAATCCACTGATCGGCAGAAATGAGGAAGAGATCGGCACACGGTTCCCGGATATGGGACATGCTTATGATCCCGAGCTCATTCAACTGACAGCAAAAATTGCGGTTCAACATGGCATCAAGCTGCAAAAGGGCGTTTATGCCGCTGTTTCAGGACCGACTTTCGAAACCCCGGCAGAATATAAGTACATCCACACGATTGGTGCTGATGCTGTAGGAATGTCAACAGTTCCGGAAGTCATTGCAGCACGTCACATGGGCCTGCGGTGTTTTGCCGTTTCTGTAATTTCCGATCTGGGGGTTTCGGGCAAGATCGTGGAGATCACGCACCAGGAAGTGATACAGGCTGCGAGTGCAGTAGAACCAAAGATGACGAAAATTATCAAGGAGTTACTTTCGGTGATAAACTGATCATTGAATCCGGATACCAAGTACTTTTAGTTTCCATCGGTCACCGATCTTACACCGTTTCTCGGAAAGGGAGATGCTTATCAACCCTGCCCCGAAGAGCGCGGCCGGAACCATGAATACATCCTTGCTAACAACGATTTCGCTATTGATCAGGTGATCGAAGGAGACGATAGCAAAATACACAATTCCCGAGAGAAACATGTACTTCCCGAATTTCCTGGCGAATAAAAACTGGGGATATACCGATTCAACATTCTGTAACGGGAATGGCTTGCATTGTCCGACGGAGATTGATGAATCATTGAGTTCCCAGAGATAACTGTACATCATAAGTTTATTCTTAGTCCTCAGTTTGATCATATCACCGGGTTCGAAACTGAACCTGTGACGTGTCCCTATCTTTTCAAGCAGGAGTGTTTTTGACTCACTGGTATACCAGAATCTTTTCTTTTGGGCAACACCCTGTAAAAAACAGAAAGTGAGAATTAGCAGGAGGATTGTATATTTTTTCATGGATTGCACCAAAAAGCTAAGTTACAATTTCTTTTTCTTTCCAATTCAAACAGCCAATTTTCCAACAACAGATTCGGGAATCAATTCGCCGCCAAAGCAGAATTCCTTAACTTTGTTTCTGATGCTGAAAAAAATTTTACCCATACTGTTGTTATCCTTTTTCTGGTGTTGCAGCGGCTCTCATAAAGAGCCGCCTGCATTGAGACCATATCAGAAAACGACAGTAACTCCGGTGACTGGAAAACCATCTTCATCCAAAAAGCCTGTAATAACTGAGCTTTCGCCAGTCAGCAAGATCAATCCGGGCGAACAAAAAAGGAAACATAAATCAAGAAACAAGAAACGTTTGGTCAATCCGGAACCAGGGAATCCACTACAGGCACATTCAAAACAATTTGGTGACAGCCTTTTGTTCAGAAAGATCAGGTTGCTCCAACTGGCTGATGTTGAGTTGGACCTCAATGAACCATTGAACCGTACCTATCTATTTTCAGGGTTGGAACCAGTCAGCCTGGAAGGGTTGATTTTCCTGGGCAGGGACCGGATCCTTAAAATCAATTTTGACAATGACATCCTGGATAATACGGACCGGTATTACACCAATGGCATCAGGATTGATATCATCAGTCCTTTTCTGAAATCGTTCCCATTGAATTACCTGATGGTTCCTTACTGGGGATCAGGCACGAATTATTATGGTCTTTCGATTGTTCAGAACATGTATACACCATCGACCACGAAGGTTGGCGGAATCCTATACGGAGACAGGCCTTATGCAGCATATCTCTACCTGGGAGATTTCAAGATATCAAATGATCCGTTGAAGAAGTTTCGACAGACCACCGAAATAGACCTGGGAATTATCGGTCCCTATTCGTTCGGCGGGGTCATCCAGAAATCATTTCACGCAACCATTCCGACCAACAGCGAACCCCTTGGCTGGGTATACCAGATCCAGAATGATCTTGTACTGAATTATAACCTGAGTCTTGAGAAAGGAATTGTGAGCGGGAAATTTTTCGAGTTCAACCTGACCGGCACTTCTGCCATAGGGACCTTGTATACGAATTTCGGCGGTGGCATGATGGGACGGGTCGGACTGTTTAATCCCTATTTCGTCAACCTTGGGATCGCACGGTCGGAGTCAAACCACCAGCATAAGCTTCGAAACAGCCAGTTCTTCTTCTATGTCGACCTGCACGGGCGCGTAATCGGGTATGACGCAACACTCGAGGGTGGATTCTTTAATCAAACGAGTATCTATACTTTATCAAACAAGGAAATTTCCCGCGGCGTTTTTGAAGGCTGTGCCGGGATCACATTAAATTTTGGTGGATTTCGTTTTGACGTTGGACAGTATCTCCTTAGTCCCGAATTTCATGGAAGTTTTTGGCATCATTGGGTTCACACCGGATTATCCTTCGAGCTTTGATTGTTGAAAACTAAATCCGTGTACACTTGAATTTTCCTCTTGAATATATCCTACTTTTGAAAAATGGAAGAACCCAATTACAGCAATCCCGATTCATACGATACATCCCCGAAAGATTTTCAAAATGCGGTTAAGTTTACCCGGAAACGGGCAAGAAAACCTGACCTGAATGAAATTTTTGTTGAGCATGGGAAGATCCCTCCACAGGCATTGGACCTTGAGGAGGCGGTTCTTGGCGCGATGATGCTCGAGAAAGACAAACTTGCCGCCGTCATTGATATTCTCCGGCCGGAAGTTTTTTACAAGACCGAGCATCAGCTGATCTATGGCGCCATTTCACGCCTTTTTGCGCTGGTCAAACCGATCGACATCCTGACCGTAACAGAAGATCTTCGTCAGAGCGGTGAACTGGACCAGGTTGGAGGACCGTATTATATTGCAATGCTCACCAACAGGGTTGCATCTTCCGCCAACATTGAATTCCATTCCCGCATCCTCCTTCAAAAACATATCCAGCGCGAGCTGATCAGGATATCTTCGAACATTATAAAGGATGCTTATGAAGATACGACAGATGTATTTGATCTGCTTGACAAAGCCGAGAACAACCTGTTTAATGTCAGTGAGACCAGTCTCCGGAGGAACGTCCGTTCCATGCCGGGCCTGGTAAAAGAAGCCGTGGATGAGATTGCCGCAGGCCGCCAGCACGACGGGCACCTTCGCGGTGTAGGTTCGGGATTTACAGAACTTGACCGGATGACAGGCGGATGGCAGAAGTCAGACCTGATCATTCTTGCATCGCGGCCAGGTATGGGAAAAACTGCTTTCGCCCTGACCATGGCAAGGAATATTGCCGTTGATTTTAAAAAACCCGTGGCAGTATTTTCGCTTGAAATGTCTGCCGTTCAGTTGGTGACACGTCTCATTGCAAGTGAAACCGAGATCCCATCTGAAAAACTTAAGCGGGGCAATCTTGAAGAATACGAGTGGGAACAACTCAATTCCAAAATCAGTTCACTGATTGACGCACCCCTGTTCATTGATGATACGCCGGCACTTACTGTGTTTGAGCTTCGCGCAAAAGCCCGTCGTCTCAAGGCCCAGCATCACATAGGCATCATCATCCTTGACTACCTCCAGTTGATGCAGGGACCTGCTGAACACAAAGGAAACAGGGAGCAGGAGATCAGCAATATTTCCAGGTCACTGAAAGCCCTGGCAAAGGAGCTTGATATCCCGATCATTGCATTGTCGCAGTTGAGCAGGGAAGTTGAAAAGCGCCTTGTCAAGAAGCCCATTCTTTCTGACTTGCGTGAATCCGGTTCCATTGAACAGGATGCTGACATGGTTATGTTTATATACAGGCCGGAATATTATAAGATCGATGATGATACTTTTGGCGGATCTGTCGAAGGTCTCGCAGAGATCAGCATTGCAAAGAACCGTCACGGCGCGACCAAAGACATCAACCTGAAGTTTATTGCCAGGTACGCTAAATTCGCAGACCTCCAGGTCGACTATGCAGCATCGGATACTATTTCACCAAACACTTCGTTTAATACGTTGGCAAGGACGAGAACAGTCATGTCAAAAATGAACGATGACGACAGGAATGAACCGGCGTTTTAACAGCATAACAATTTTCCTGGCTTGTGCATTTTTCCTGCTTATCTCCAATCTGCAGGCTGCATCCATTTTGATTCCCATGGATAACGTCCAGAAGAATCACCTGAAGGCTTATGGAATTGCTTACTGGCAGCTGCAAAGAGAAGTTGAAGTGAGCTGGCTTTTGAATTACCGCGGGGGCAGTTTTATGTTTGTTTACAGCAAAGCCGCAGAGAATGAGTGCACGATCCGCGGGGTCTCCTTTGAGGTGCTTGCAGATGCACAGGTGAGCGCGATCCTGCAGGAGATCGCTGATCCGCAGGTCAACCAGGAAAACATCAAACTGCACAAGGCACCAAAGATTGCAGTGTATTCCCCGAAGAACAAACTTCCGTGGGATGATGCGGTAACACTTGTGATGACCTATGCTGAAATCCCTTATGATATTATTTATGATGAAGAGATCATGTCCGGAGTACTTCCGCTCTATGACTGGCTGCACCTGCATCATGAAGATTTCACCGGGCAATACGGCAAATTCTGGGCAGCCTATCACAATTACGCCTGGTACATCGAGGATGTCAGGGTGAATGAAGAGAATGCGAAAAAACTGGGATTCAGCAAGGTCTCACAAATGAAACTGGCTGTTGCTGAGAAGATCCGGGATTTTGTTGCAGGGGGTGGTTATATGTTTGCCATGTGTTCCGCACCTGACAGTTACGATATAGCGCTGGCTGCTGAAGGCGTGGATATTTGTGATGTCATGTTTGACGGTGATCCGCCTGATCCGGATGCCCAATCCAAACTGGATTTCAGCAAGTGTTTCGCATTTGAGAACTTCAAGATTTCAATGAATCCTTATGTATATGAAAAATCTTCGATTGATGTGACCGATACACGACCGAGGACCATCAATGAATCCAATGATTTCTTCACGCTGTTTGAATTCTCTGCCAAATGGGATTGGGTTCCTTCCATGCTTTGCCAGGACCATGAATCGCTGATCAAAGGATTCATGGGGCAAACCACTGCATTCAACAAAAAATATGTCAAGTCCACCGCGATCATCATGGGCGAGAACAAAGCGCTCGGTGAAGCAAGGTATATTCACGGGGAATATGGCAAGGGTACATGGACATTTTTAGGGGGTCATGATCCGGAAGATTACCAGCACCTAGTGGGAGACCCTCCTACCGATCTCAGTCTTCACCCGAATTCACCGGGATACCGGTTAATCCTTAACAACATCTTGTTCCCGGCAGCAAAAAAGGAAAAGCGAAAAACCTGATGATCTCATCAGTGACTTTCCGGACAAGGTTTTCTTACAAATATCTTGTTGGAATAAGAGAATCCCAGTGCTTCATCAAACGCAATATCTTCCGCTGAGATCTGCTGCCATTCGCTGAAATCAATCTCCGGAAAAAAAACATCTCCTTTAAATTCTTTATTTACGATCGTAAGATATAGCTTACCGGCAAGCGAATAAAACTGCTTATAAACCGAAGCGCCCCCGATGACAAACGATTCCTCTCCCGGAACCACCTGTGCCAATGCTTCATCGATTGTATGAACCATGATACAGCCTTCGAAGCAGTCAGACGGGTCATCGGTGATGATAATATTTTTCCGACCTGGAAGTGGTCTTTTTGGCAACGATAACCAGGTCTTTTTTCCCATGATGACGGGATGGCCCAGTGTAAGGGCCTTAAACCGCTTCATATCAGCCGGAATGTGCCACAGCAGGTCATTATCCTTGCCGATGGCGTAGTTTTCAGCGATGGCAACAATGATGGAGATCATGGTGTTGGCTTGATTTGATTAAACAGCGATATCCCCTTTGATACCCGGGTGAGATTCATAATTTTCCAGCTTAAAATCAGCAAATGAGAAACCTGAAATATCTGTTATTGCAGGGTTCAGCAACATGACAGGGCTTGCAAACGGTGTTCTTGTAAGCTGAAGATTCACCTGTTCCATGTGATTCAGGTATATGTGCGCATCACCGAGTGTATGAATGAATTCACCCGGCTTCAGCCCGGTGAACTGAGCCATCATCATTGTCAACAGGGCATAAGAAGCAATGTTGAACGGAACTCCGAGGAAGATATCGCAACTCCGCTGGTACATCTGGCAGGAAAGCCTGTCACCGGCAACATAGAACTGAAAAAGCAGGTGGCATGGCGGCAATGCCATTTGATCAAGGTCTGCCACATTCCATGCACTTACAATGTGTCGCCGCGAATCGGGGTTTTCCCTGATTGATTTAATGACACCCGCAATCTGGTCAACATGCGTTCCATCCGGCTTTGGCCAGGATCTCCATTGGTATCCATACACAGGACCAAGTTCCCCATCAGGTCTTGCCCATTCATCCCAGATCGTCACTCCGTTATCATTCAGATACTTTGTATTTGTACTTCCCTGCAGAAACCAAAGCAGTTCATGAATGATCGATTTGAGGTGCATCTTTTTTGTCGTCAGCAACGGAAATCCCTGTGAAAGATCGAATCGCATCTGGTATCCGAAAACACTGATCGTACCAGTGCCAGTCCTGTCGGATTTACGATAGCCATTATTCAGAACATGGTCGAGCAGGTCGAGGTATTGCTGCATGGGTGGACAAGTTGACGAGTGGACAAGTTAGTGTGTAGTTGCGGGTATGGCGTTGGGATCGTGTTTGTGTTTAAAGAGAATGGCAAATGCAATCGCCACAATCAAGGCATAGATTGCAAAAGCAAGCCAGATTCCATGCCAGTCTTTACCCTGGGCGTGCGTATAAAATTTATCAATAATGAATCCGCTTATTTTGCTGCCCGAGAAAGCGCCAAAACCATTGGTCATCATCATAAAAAGACCTTGTGCACTCGATCTTATTTTTGAATCGGTGGTGGTTTCAACAAACAAGGAACCAGAGATGTTGAAAAAATCGAAAGCCATTCCATAAACGATACAGGACAAAATTATCATCCATAAACCGCTGGCGGGGTTTCCAAAAGAAAATAATCCAAACCGAAGAACCCAGGCGATCATACTGAAAAGCATAACTTTTTTAATTCCAAAGCGCCTCAGGAAGAAAGGTATAGTGAGAATAAACAGGGTCTCTGACATCTGGGAAATCGACATGATAATTGTAGAATATTTCACAACAAATGAGTCGGCATATAACGGGACATGCTTGAAATCATCCAGGAAAGAATCGCCGTACATATTGGTTAGCTGCAATGCGGCCCCCAGGAACATGGCAAAAACAAAGAATAATGCCATTTTGTAATTTGAGAAAAGTTTAAATGCATTTAAACCTAATTGTTCAATAATGGATGCGTCTTTAGAAATCGATTTCTGCGGGAGGCATTTTGGTAAAGTAAATGAATAGATACCCAAAGCAATCGCTGCAACGGCGCCAATAATGAACTGGTTGGCATTCGCCTTACTGCCGGATAAATTGGTGCACCACATGGCGACAATGAAGCCGATAGTTCCCCATACCCTAATGGGAGGGTATGCCTTCACCACTTCAAAATTATTTCTTTTTAAGATCGAATAGGAAATGGAATTAGAAAGCGATATGGTTGGCATATAAAAAATCATTGCCAATAAAATCACGTAGTACAAGGTATCCGGATCATTGACCTGTGGTACAAAGAACAATACACATCCATATAAAATGTGCAGCGTTCCATAGAGTCTTTCGGTATTTATCCATTTGTCGGCAATAATTCCCGTAAGCGCCGGCATGAAGATTGAAGCAATGGCAAGTGTTGAAAATATTGCGCCAAACTGGGCTCCTGTCCAGCCTTTAGCATTAAAACAGTAGGTTCCAATAGTTATGAGCCAGGCTCCCCATACAAAGAACTGTAAAAAGTTCATCAGGATTAATCGAAATTTTATTCCCATCAGGATTTCTTTTTAGAGGACAAAAATTAAGTTCAGGAGATTTATTTTCGTTTGTTCAATTCATCACGGATTCTGGATGCTTTCTCATATTCTTCATTCTCCACGGCTGTCTGAAGCATCTGGTTCAATTCATCGCGTGAAAAATCGGTATAGGAAGATTCTTCAGCTGCGGGGATATCCTGCAGCGGTTCATCGGATTTGGCGTTTTCTGCGTCTTCTTCCATCAGGATCCCTGCGGCATTCATGATGCTTTCATAGGTAAAGATCGGGCAATTGAAACGTAAACCAAGGGCAATGGCATCTGAAGTCCTGGAATCAATCTCCAGTTCAGTGGTTCCGTCTGAACAGACCAGGATTGCATAAAAGACACCTTCCTGGAACTTATTAATGATCACTTCAGTAATAACAATGCTGAAAGAATCCGCGAAAGTCTTGAAGAGATCATGTGTCAGCGGTCGTGGTGTTTTGATTTTCTCCAGTTCAATGGCGATCGACTGGGCTTCAAATCCACCGATGATTATGGGTAATCTTCTCTTGCCGTCCCGTTCCCCGAGGATCAATGCATAAGCTCCGCTTTGCGACTGACTATAAGACATCCCGATAATTTCAAGCCTGATTTTCTCCATTTTAGAACGGTTGTTTTCGGTAGGACAAACCTACAGGATATTTCGGTAAAAGCCAAATCAACCGTAAAAAAACTAAGTGGATTTTAAAAATACTTTTTTACTTTTGTACAAATACGAAAAAAAACCAAACAACAAATCATGAAAAAAAGAATCTCACTTATTGCAGCTTTACTGTTGCCTTTTCTCACGAAGGCGAGTGAAGCAAATTTAGTCATTCCTGCGGGGATCAAGGATCAATCGCTCCTCTACTGGGGCTTTTTGATCACATTTGCAGGTTTTATGTTCGGATTATTTCAATTCCTGAGAGTAAAAAAAATCGGTGCACATAAATCCATGCTGGATGTTGCACAGGTAATTTTCGAGACCGCAAAAACCTATCTCGTTCAGCAGGGAAAATTTTTAATGATTCTTTTCCTGTTTATCGGATCAGCCGTTGCATTTTATTTTGGCTGGTTATCTGAAGACAGTTTTGGAATCGGTGGTGTTTTGATGATTTTAGGATGGACCGTCATCGGCATCCTGGGTTCATATAGTGTCGCCTGGTTTGGAATCAGGATGAACACGCTGGCCAATTCGCGGATGGCATTCGCCTCCCTTGAAAGAAAACCAATTAAGCTTCTGACCATTCCGCTGAATGCCGGGATGAGCATCGGTGTTGTACTGATTTCGCTTGAACTGATCATGATGCTGATCATCCTGATGTTTGTTCCCGGGAAATATGCCGGTGCAAGCTTCATCGGGTTCGCCATCGGTGAATCACTGGGTGCTTCTGCGTTAAGAATTGCAGGCGGTATCTTCACGAAAATCGCTGATATCGGTTCCGACCTGATGAAAGTGATCTTTAAGATCGGTGAAGATGACCCGAGAAATCCTGGTACCATTGCAGACTGTGTTGGTGATAATGCCGGCGACAGTGTTGGCCCGACAGCAGATGGTTTTGAGACTTACGGTGTGACCGGTGTTGCGCTGATTTCATTCATTGTCCTGGCAGTTGCCAATGTCGACCTCCAGGTTAAACTTCTTACATGGATTTTCATCATGCGAATTTTCATGATCATCACTTCGATCGTTTCATTCTGGATTAACGGACTGATCAGCAAGGCAAGATACAGCGATGTGGATGACCTTGATTTTGAGAAACCGCTGACATCACTGGTCTGGATCACTTCCATCCTCTCTATTTGTGTAACTTTCATCATCAGTTATCTGACCATCAGTGATCTTCCGAACAACCTCTGGATCACATTATCGGTGATCATCAGTGCAGGTACGCTCGGTGCGGCATTGATCCCTGAATTCACAAAACTCTTCACAAGTCCGAAATCGACGCATGTCAACGAAGTTGTTGTTGCATCGCAGGAAGGCGGCGCCTCGCTCAATATTCTTTCCGGTCTTGTTGCCGGTAATTTCAGCGCATTCTGGCAGGGAATGGTATTCTTCATGCTGATGTTCATTGCCTATTTTGCAAGCACATTCGGACTCAGCAATTTCATGATCTACCCGTCCATCTTTGCATTCGGCCTGGTTGCTTTTGGTATGCTTGGCATGGGCCCGGTTACCATCGCTGTTGACAGTTATGGCCCGGTAACAGACAATGCCCAGTCTATTTATGAGTTGTCGCTGATCGAGGAGATTCCCGGTATCAGCGCTGAAATCGAAAGGGATTTTGGGTTTAAACCTGACTTTGAAAAGTCCAAGCATTACCTGGAAGCCAACGATGGCGCAGGCAATACGTTTAAGGCTACTGCAAAACCGGTTCTGATCGGTACTGCTGTTGTCGGGGCGACCACCATGATCTTTTCGCTGATCCTTGTAATTAAAAATTCACTGGGCATTGAACCAGAGAAAGTACTGACGCTGTTGAATCCTTACACTATCTTAGGATTCCTGTTGGGCGGTGCCGTCATTTACTGGTTCAGCGGTGCATCCATCCAGGCAGTTACTACGGGTGCCAGCCGTGCGGTTGCTTTCATCAAGAAAAACATCAATCTCGATCCGAATGCACCCAAGAAAGCGGATACGGCAAAATCGAAAGAGGTTGTCCAGATCTGTACTGTTTATGCGCAAAAGGGAATGCTTAACATCTTTATTGCAATCTTTTCTTTTGCGCTGGCCTTTGCATTTCTCTCCTCTCCTACCGGGCTGGTAGATTCAATGAGCCCTGCAGATAAGCTGAACTATGCATTACCCGTTTCGCTTTTTGTCAGCTACCTGATCTCCATTGCATTCTTCGGTCTTTACCAGGCCATCTTTATGGCCAATGCCGGCGGTGCCTGGGACAATGCCAAGAAGGTGATCGAAGTGGACATGAAAGAAAAAGGAACCGAGTTACACGCAGCATCTGTTGTTGGTGATACCGTTGGTGATCCGTTCAAGGATACGTCTTCAGTTGCACTGAACCCGATCATCAAATTCACCACGCTGTTTGGACTTCTGGCCATGGAAATTGCTCTGTCCGTACATTTCCGTGCTATCGCACATTATGTGGGACTTGCGTTTTTTATTGTTGCGCTTTATTTTGTTTACCGTTCATTTTATAAGATGCGTATTAAAGATTAACTTTTCAAACTACTTGCAAAAGAGAGGCTGCCAGAATAGTTCGGGTAGCCTCTTTTTTTTGAATTTATCAAGCAACCATTTCAATCTTGTGTGTTATCATTTTAGGAGATGAACATGAGGATCATTGGAACAGCCACGAATCCATCACTGACAGGCAACCTGCCGGCGGAACTGTATGAGAAGCATGCGCCGGCATTGCTTAGTCTCTGCATGCGGTATTGCGGCAACATCCAGGATGCCGAAGATGTCCTCCACGAAGGGTTTATCAAGATCATACGGAATGTAGGCGGTTTCAGGGATGGAGGGAAAGGATCATTCGAAGGCTGGATGCGAAGGATCATGGTGAATACGGCCCTGAACTACATCCGTGACCATGCAAAAGAGCGGAAATTCCTGGATATCGATCCGATTGAAGACAGGTTAGTACCGGATGATGACAGCGAAGGCGAAGACTTTATTACCGGGATGGCCGGTCATGTAAGTCCCCAGGTGGTTATGGATCTGATCTGCGAACTGCCGTATGGATACCGGAGCGTCTTCAACATGTATGTCTTTGAATCCTATTCGCACAAAGAAATTGCACAGGCATTGAATTTTTCGGAGAATACCTCCAAGTCACAATTATCAAAAGCCCGGTCCATGCTGAGAAAAAAGCTGACCCTGCTCATGATGAAAACGGAAACCCATGAAAAAGCATAATCAACCCCTGGATGACTTTTTCAGGGATGTGTTGAAAGATCACACCATCACCCCTTCGGAACCGGCCAGGGAGGCCTTTCTGAAGGAGGCTGCCATGGTAGTCAACACAAGTAAACCTGGAAAAAGATGGTTCCTCGTTTTATTGAGCGGGATCATATTGGTCATAATCGGCACCGGAATATATTATGGTGTATATAGTTCCCATGAAACCCTGATCCCGGGAGTAAAAAAAACATCATCATCTGTAGCTGCACCGATACCATCCGCCGGGAAAACTTCAAACAATAAAATTTCATCAACCATCGATAACGAGGCAAATGATACGAAAAAAATCCTGAACAATTCCTCAACCCATATTAATCAATCATCTGCACATAAGATAAATCAACAAAAAAATCATACATCAACCAAATCACAGGTTAAACAAAAAACCGACAAACCATTGATTGCTGAAGTTTTTGCACCTGCATCTACTGGAAACACCATTCCTTCTGCTCCTGAAATAACACCTCAGTCTGTGACCGGAAAAACAGAACAGCCGGCAGAAATTCATGCACCAGCAAGTGGGAAACCTGCTATTCCCGATACATTGAATAAATCTCCATTAGCATCTCCGGAATCAAATACAGGAGTATCGTCAGCACCACAAAAGAAAAAGACAAAACGCGAAAAGCCTGTAAAAGACTGGCATATCACAACAGGCGTATATTATGCGCCGGAATGGATGTTTAACACCCTGGAAGGAGATAAGTTTGTGAATTCATTCGGCGTTGACGGAACATTTCATTTCGGGAACTACTCCATCAGGACCGGTATCGGTGTATCCATTACCAAAGGAACGAATGAATTGTCCGTCTCATACAATGATTATCTCGGGAATTACCAGAAGCTTGATTCCATGTCATTCAAATGGAATTCGCAGCACAGCAACCTTGTGCCGACCTATTATCTCTCAGACAAAAATGTTTATGACAGCCTGATGAAACTGGACAATGCAAAGATTGTGAAACAATATACCTATTTACAGGTACCTTTGATCCTGGGTTATGATTTCTGGAAGAATGAACGGCTGTCGATCGGACTAAGGGCAGGCCCGGTTTTATCGATCCTGCTGCAAACCAAACAGATTTCCGGTGCTTATGATCCGGGATTGAATAAGATCATCACCATCAACCAGGTTTCGCCTGAACGGATCGAGACTAACTGGCAGCTAATGGGCGGAATCAATGCCTGCCTGAATATCTCCCGCCGGTTCGGATTCGAACTGGAGCCTGAAGTCAGGTATTATTTCAATTCAGTGTATGAACAATCAGACATGACAAAGAAACCATGGTCAGCCGGATTACGTGTGGCTTTTCATCTGAATTATTAAATAAATTATAAACTTAAGCAACCAATTCATAGTCTTGTGTTTTATGAACAAGAGACATTGCAATGAACGCCTTCGAAAATATTACAATAAATCATTCACCTAAAACAACCATCCTTATGAAACTTACACTAATGCTCATCGTCTTCTGGTTTTCTGTCCTGACACTGACAGCCCAGAATAACCTGCTTTGTTCAGGGACAGTGACGAACAGCCTCAACGGCAGCCCAATTGCCAACCAGGTAGTGATCATCCACAACGATTCAGCTGCCGGAACATCAGGTTATTTCTATCGCACTGTATTGACAAATGCCACCGGAGTCTATTATGACACTATCCTTTTACAACCGGTCAATAACCAGGGAACGGTACATATCGGAACGGTGGATTGCCAGAATTATCTTAATGTTTATTCTGCAAGTTATGGTCAGAATAGTTATTCTGTCCAGCACGATTTTTCCATCTGTTATTCAGGCGCCACTTGCAATGCTGATTTTTACAGCATCCAGGATTCTAACGCCGTTAATACGTTCACTTTTGTTCCAACATACACTGCGAATGTGACTACCTGGCTGTGGGATTTTGGAGATGGCACCTCTGCATCCGTTACATTTCCGCAGAGTCCAAATGTGACACATAGCTTTGCAGGATCAGCCATTTCTCACACTGTATGCCTGACAATCCAGAGTTCAAATTCCTGCACTGATACAAAGTGTCATACGATTACCTGGCAGAATCAGGGATCATGTGTTGCCGATTATTATTATGTATATCCTTATGTAACTGAACCGGTTCAATTTTATGATTGGTCTCAATCGTCAGGTGGAACCATCACATCATGGTCATGGGATTTCGGAGACCCCGCCAGCGGAATAAACAATACTTCAACCTCTCAAAACCCGGTACATACCTATCCTGCACCCGGATACTACAATGTATGTCTCACCATCCAGGGCACAAATAACTGTAATGATGTGAAATGTCAGGTTGTTCAGGTCCATTCATATTGCTATGCTGAATTCACCTATGAGGATTCTGTCAATACAGTCAACCCCGTACACTTTATTGATCTTTCGGGGTCGATTCAAGGTCCGATCGTATCATGGTACTGGAACTTCGGGGATCCGGCAAGCGGAACCAACAATTTCTCATCACTTCAGAATCCGGACCATATTTTCACAGCGCCAGGAACATATTCTGTATGCCTTACAGCGCATGGATCAGACAGTCTGTGCTATGATACGTGGTGCAGAGAAATTGTTATCGGAGGCAGCTCCGGCTGTATTGCCGCCTTCACGTATACCAATCCGCCCAATGCACCATCGTTTGTTCAATTTGAAGATCTTTCAACAACTGCAAGTGGTTCAATTGTTTCCTGGTCCTGGGATTTCGGTGATGGCACAACTTCATCCCTGCAAAATCCGGTACATACCTATACTACTGGCGGCTCTTATACAGTTTGCCTGACTATTTATGGAGACAGCTGCCAGAATACTCATTGCACGACAGTTCAGGTCGGGAGCACACCGGGATGTATGAGTTACTTCACTCATACGACTACCTATCTTTCGGTTAATTTCCAGGGATTTATTACGAATGGCAATTATCTCCAGGGTGGCACTTTTACATGGGACTTTGGAGATGGAGCAGGACCAGCCTTCGGGCAGACTGTCACCCATGTTTACCCGGGCACCGGGAATTTTTCTGTAACCCTTACTGCTGTTGATTCATCAGGATGCAGTTCCACATATATTGAGACAATTAGTTTGTACGACAGTATTAATACACACCAGGTCTATGGACAGGTATTTGCAGGAAATTTCCCGCTCACGTCAGGGCTGGCCATGATCTTTTCACTGGATTCAACAGCAAATTATTCACCGTACGTAAATGTTGCAGCAATAGATTCGGCAGGGACTTATTACTTCACCATGGTCCCGGACGGGAACTACTACATCTTTGCAATTCCAATTCTTCCGGCAGGTTATCTCCCCACCTATTACGGAAATACACTTGACTGGCAGAATGCCACAATTGTTAACCTGGGACAGGCTGCCAATCCCTACAACATCAATTTACTTGTAGCTTATAACAGTTCGGGAGGAAGCGGAACCATTAACGGACAGGTCAACATGGGCCAGGTTAAATCTACATTCCTTGATAAAGTTACCATGCTGCTGATGAATGATCAGTTGCAGCCGATTAATTTCTTCAAAGTAAATTCGACTGGTGATTTTACATTCCCGACTCTTAGTTACGGAACCTATTATCTTAAGGCAGAAATCCCCGGGGTGACCAGCGATGTTGTGATGGTTGTGATCAGTGATGCCAATCCTGTTGCAAATGTTACAATGACATTTTCGGGAAATAAAATCCTGGGAATAGACGAAACAAATCAGTCTCTTTCAGCAGGAATCCTTTATCCCAACCCGGTTTCAGATGTTGTCAACCTTTCATTGAAAACTAACCAGGCTACCACTGTTCAAGTCGACATTTTCAACATGGAAGGCCAGGCAGTTGTACATTCTGAGAAATCTCTTGGTACCGGTGAGTCTGTCATCACGATCCCGGTAAGCGGTCTCGCTAAGGGAATCTATACATTCCGCGTTCATTCTGACCAGGGAATCAACATTATCAGGAAGCTGGTAAAATAAATTCAGCCTGCAGTTCAACTGTTGAAAAAGCTACCCAATAAACGGGTAGCTTTTTTTGTTTTGTTGGATAAACTTGATAATTTTGTGAGTCTGTCACGGAAACTAATCAAATATCCACAATTCTATGATTACCAACAATTTTGCAAGACGGCATAACGGGCCTTTCGGAGAAGAGGTCAACCAGATGCTTAAAAAGATTGGCGTTGATTCACTGGAAACCCTGATCAATCAAACGGTTCCGCAGAGCATCCGCAATGCAAACCCGCTGGATCTCCCGGACGGTTTGAATGAGTACCAGTATTTACAGCATCTCAAAGCAATCGGTGCAAAGAATAAAATCTATAAGACATACATAGGCTTAGGATATTATAATGCCATCACGCCTGGAGTGATCCTCCGGAACATCCTGGAAAACCCGGGATGGTATACTGCATACACACCATACCAGGCTGAGATCTCGCAGGGAAGACTGGAAGCGTTGCTGAATTTCCAGACCATGGTCTCTGATCTTACATCAATGCCGGTTGCCAATGCATCCCTGCTCGATGAAGGGACCGCCGCTGCAGAAGCAATGATCATGTTTTACAATTCAAGATCCCGCGATGCCGTAAAAAGAGATGCAAGACAATTTTTTGTCTCGATGGATCTTTTCCCGCAAAGCATCGATGTGCTGAAGACCCGTGCCATGTCACTCGGAATTGAGCTGATCATCGGGAAACACGATGAATTCATCTTTACCGATAAGGTCTTCGGAGCTGTTATACAATATCCGAATCAGTTCGGAGCAGTGCTTGACTACAGCGATTTTGTCCAGAAAGCGCATGCTGCCCAGGCTATGATTGCCGTGGCTGCCGATCTGCTGAGCCTGACATTGCTTACACCTCCCGGTGAATGGGGCGCAGATGTGGTGTTCGGGTCCACACAGCGAATGGGTATTCCGATGGGATACGGCGGACCACATGCCGCTTATTTCGCGACGAGAGAAGAATATAAACGGCAGATGCCCGGCAGGATCATCGGAGTTTCTGTTGATGCCAATGGAAATCCGGCATTGCGTATGGCATTGCAGACACGTGAACAGCACATAAAGCGTGAAAGGGCAACATCAAACATCTGCACATCACAGGTATTGCTTGCAGTAATGGCGGGAATGTATGGCGTATGGCACGGTCCACTAGGGCTCAGGCAAATTGCACGGCACATCAACATTTTGACTGGTGTGCTTTCGCAGGAACTGCTAAAATATGGTTATCGCGAACTCAACAACAGTTTCTTCGATACCCTGACGATCCGGGTGCCGGAAGGAGTTCAGACCAAATCCATCAAGCATTCTGCATTAAAGAACAAACTGAATTTCCGGTATATTGATACCAAGACCGTTGGAATCAGTATAGATGAGACGACATCGCTGGAAGATATCAACCTGATCCTTGCTATTTTTGCAAATGCAAACCTGAAGCCGGTTTCAACTTTTATCTGCGATCCCAGGGAATGTGAAAAAATTACCACTTTCCCCGAAAACCTGGCACGCAAATCGGGTTTCATGCAGCACAAGGTTTTCAATTCCTATCACTCGGAAACCGAAATGATGCGGTATATCAAGAAACTCGAGATCATGGACCTTTCGCTGAACAGGTCGATGATCCCGTTGGGTTCCTGTACGATGAAACTGAATGCAGCTGCAGAACTGTTTCATCTCAGCTGGCCGGAATTCGGTGCAATCCATCCATTTGTTCCGAAGAACCAGGCCGAAGGTTATCATTACCTGATCCATGAACTGGCGAAAGACCTGTGTACGATAACTGGTTTTGATGCGGTATCATTTATGCCAAACTCCGGGGCAGCAGGAGAATATGCAGGACTACTGGTGATCCGGCAGTACCACCTGAGCCGCAATGAACCACACCGTAATGTTTGCCTGATACCCGAATCTGCTCACGGAACCAACCCGGCAAGCGCTGTGATGGCAGGAATGAAAGTGATTGTTGTGAAGTGCGATGACAAAGGGAATATTGATTCAGGTGATCTGCTGGAAAAAGCAGTTGCCAATAAAGACAATCTAGCTGCGCTGATGGTCACCTATCCGTCAACACACGGTGTATTTGAAGAGAACATTCTCGATATTGTGAAGATCATTCATGAGAATGGCGGCCAGGTTTACATGGATGGAGCCAACATGAATGCCCAGGTGGGACTGACAAACCCCGGCACTATTGGCGCTGATGTCTGCCATCTGAATCTTCATAAGACCTTCGCTATTCCTCATGGTGGTGGCGGACCCGGTGAAGGACCCATTGCTGTTGCAAAACACCTGAGTCCGTTCCTTCCGAAGCATGTCTTCGTTGAAACAGGAGGAGAAAAAGGGGTTACAGCTGTAGCATCAGCTCCCTTCGGGAGTGCATTTATTCTTCCGATCTCCTATGGTTACATCAAGATGATGGGAGGAAAAGGATTGACAGATGCAACCAGGTATGCCATTCTTAATGCCAATTATATCAAATCGTGCCTTGAGCCATATTACCCGATCCTGTACTCCGGAAGTAAAGGACGTTGTGCCCATGAGATGATCGTTGATTGTAACGGGATAACCAAACTCACCGGTATCGGCGCGATTGATATTGCCAAGCGTCTGATGGATTATGGATTTCACGCTCCTACCGTTGCTTTCCCTGTGCACGGAACATTGATGGTTGAGCCAACGGAAAGTGAACCTTTGTACGAAATGAATCGCTTTATTGATGCGATGGTTGCTATAAAGAAGGAGATTGATGAGATTGCTGAAGGAAAATCAGACAAGCTGATCAACCCGATCATGAAGGCACCGCATACGGTTCAGATGGTTACTGCAGATGAGTGGAACCTTCCATACAGCAGGCAGAAAGCTGCTTTCCCGATGCCATGGTCATCAAATGATAAATACTGGCCGACGGTTACACGAATTGATGATGCATTCGGGGACAGGAACCTGGTTTCGAAATGCCAGTAATAAGTCAGAAAGTCAAAAGTCGAAAGCCAGGTAATTTTGTTTCTTAGGTCCGATTAGTGTGTGGATGATGTTCGATCGTTATTTCTTCTTTGGAATTTCAAACCGATCCTGAAGCCAGGAACAAATCTCTGTTATCGCCACATTAGCGCGGTCAATGTAGCCGAGGTAACTGAGAAATCCATGGATCATGTCATCATACCTGCACAAGGTTACCTTGCAGCCTGCTTCATTCAGGCGATTGGCATAATCCACCCCTTCATCGCAGAGCGGATCAAATCCCGAAACGAGTACCAGGGCATCTGGCAGATGCGACAAATCATCCGCTTTTAACGGTGAAACATAGGGATGTTTTGCATCCGAAATGTTTTCCAGGTAATGTCCCCAGAACCACTTCATGGCATCGTATGTAAGGCTGTAGCCCTCTGCGAATTCCTTCATGGAAGGTGTGGGTGGTTCGAGATAATTTGTAACCGGGTAGATCAATACCTGTCCCGCAATCTTTGGACCTTCTTCGTTTCTCAGTCTCAAGGCAACTGATGCTGCAAGATTTCCACCGGCACTGTCACCGGCCACAATGATGTTTGCAGGATCACCGCCAAATGATTGCGCATTGTCCACGACCCATTGAACCGCATCCATGCAGTCATCCAGTGCGGAAGGAAATTTATATTCAGGAGAACGCCGGTAATCAACCGAAACAACGATGCATGCTGCCTCAGCACATAGATGTGTGCAGATTGAATCATACGCATCGAGTTGAAAAAGCACCCAGCCACCACCGTGGATAAACAGGAGGACTGGCAATGATTCCTTTCCCGAAGGTTTGTAAATCCTGATCGGAAGATCCCCACCGGAAGTTTGAATATTCCTGTTTTCAATTGAAAAGACATCCTTTACCGGGCAATTCATCTGCGCATAACCGGTCTCAATCATATCCCTGGCAAAATCAACCGGAAGCTTGTTAACCGGTGGCCTGCCTGCAGCCTCAATAGCGGTAAGCAGTGCGCTTACCTGTGGATCTATTTTCATCAGATATACTGAACCAATAATTTTTTCAGCTCCTCGTAATTGTGTGTTACGGGGAATTCCGGATGATCTTTGATCACATTATCCGGCGGGTTGAACAGCATTCCGGCATCAGCCTGTGAAAGCATGCTGATATCATTGTACGAATCGCCGAATGAAATGACTTTGTATTCGAGACTTTGCAGCGCCTGGACCGTTCTTCGCTTTGGATCTTTCTGACGAAGTTTGTAATCAATGATCATATTGTTCTCATCCATCACAAGCGAATGACAGAACAACGTTGGTCGTCCGAGCTGTTTCATCAATGGATCAGCAAACTGGATGAATGTATCTGAAACAATGATCAGTTGTGTTCTTTCCTTCATCCAGGCAAGGAATTCCAGCGCGCCGTCCAATGGCCGGATCTGTGCAATCACATCCTGGATATCCTTTAAGGTCAATCCTTTTTCCTTCAAAATTTTTATCCTTCCCCGCATCAGGACATCATAATCGGAGATGTCTCTCGTGGTAAGCCGGAGTTCTTTGATTCCTGTTTTTTCAGCGACATTGATCCATACTTCCGGAACAAAAACACCTTCAAGGTCTGAGCAGATTACATACATCTTAGAAATTTTTAGTTTATAATGCGAATTGAAAATGATCCGCCATTTTTTACCACAGAGGCACTGAGATCACTATGCAACACTGAGATTTATTGTAAGATTAATTCCAAAAATCTCCTGACCCGAATATTTTCCTCTGTGATCCTCAGTGTACTTAGTGTATCAGTGGTTTTATTTATTAAATGATAAACAAGTGAATGGCAAATTTATCTATTTAAAAGTCCGCCTCAGGTATGTTTTGAAATCTTCATATTCGTTCGAGATATCGAGGCAAACCTCGGCTTTATCCTCGAGCCCGGCCAGTGCAGGTGGCAAGTCCGGATCAAATGAAAGGATCTTCATGATCTCCTGCGGAAATTTGGCAGGATGCGCGGTTTCCAAAGATACAGCCAATGTGTTTGCAGCATTTGCGGGATTTTCTTTGAAATATTGCAGCAATCCGGCCCAACCGACTGCTCCGTGCGGTTCAAGCAACAATTTGTGTTGCTTGTATGCATCTGCAATGGTCTGCCTCGTCTGTTCATCATTCATGCTGACTGAAAAGATCTCTTTCCGCATCAGCTCCATATCCGCCGGTTTGTGAATCATCCCGGTTTCATCCATTATGCCGCCATACAGTGCAATCAAACGTGCAAGATTGCTGGGATGTCCCACATTCATAGCACTTGAGATGCAATTCAGCGAAGGCTCAATCTTATCATATTTCCCCGAATTCAGGAACTTCGGAAATTCATCATTTTCGTTGGTGGCAATAACGAACTTCTTCACAGGAAGCCCCATTTTCATGGCCAGCACTCCACCCATCATATCCCCGAAATTGCCCGACGGAACGGAGAACACGATCTCCTCTCCTACCTCTTTGCACAACCTGGCGTAGGAATAGAAATAATAAATCGTTTGCGGGATCAACCTGCCGATATTAATGGAATTTGCTGAAGAAAGCGAAAGATAATCCAGGTCATGATCGGAAAATGCCTTTTTAACCAGCGCCTGGCAGTCGTCGAATTTCGCATCCAAAGCCAGCACATGAATGTTTTTCCCGAGTGTTGTCATCTGTTTTCGCTGCCGGTCTGTAACTTCAGCTTTTGGAAAGAGGATAACCACCTTCACATTATCGAGGCCATAGAACGCATTGGCAACGGCACTCCCGGTATCACCCGATGTAGCAGTCAGAATCAGCAGGCTTCTTTTCTCTTTTGCAAGATAGAACTGCATCAGGCGACTCATCATCCGGGCTGCAAAATCCTTGAATGAAGCAGTCGGTCCCTGGTCGAGCCGAAGAACATACTTCCGGTCAAACACAGGTTCCAGCGGAACCGGGTAGGTATAGGCTTCTTTGACGATGCGCTGAAGGCTTTCATCATCAATCTGCCCCTGCAGGAATTTCCTGCTCACGCGATAGGCGATCTCATGGTATGGAAGATCCTTGAATGCCGCCAGTTCAGCAAGACCGATCGCTGGCATTTCCGATGGCATGTATAACCCCTTGTCCGGGGCCTGCCCTTTCAGCAATGCCTCTGAAAATACAACGGGTTCAGCCTTATGATTGGTTGAGTAAAATAAAATCGGTGCTGACATTGTAATGTGATTAATCATGAATGCGGGCAGAAGAAGCTCCACCTGCTGAATATTCAGGAAATGAAATGCTGATCTTTTTGCCATCAAGCACGGACAGGGCGGCATCGAGATCCCTGATGATGTCATCCGGATGTTCACCACCAACACTCAGGCGGATAAGATTGGACGGAATGCAGGCCAGCTTTCTTCCTTCCTCACCTTGCTGCGAATGTGTAGAGATGGCCGGAATGGTGGCAACCGATTTGATCCTTCCAAGATCAGTTGCCCGCCAGATCATGGTCATGGCATCAAAGACCTTTCGTGTCTGTAATGCATCGCCGTTGATCGTAAATGACATCAGGTGTCCGTAACGGTTCACTTTTTTGTTATACATTTCATCATGCTCCGAATCGGCCAGGAACATGTACTGACTTGCCAGCTTATGCAAAGGATGTGATTCAAGTCCCAGGTAATTCACCTGGCTGATATGTTTGTGCTTTGCCAGGAATGAAGCCACTTTCATTGTGCTCCTGCTGAGAAAATCCATTTTTGACCGTATTGTCCTGATATCACTCAATGCCAGCACAGCATTCATCGGGGAGATATTCGGACCGTTATCGCGGTTAGGCAATAGTTTCAGGTAACCTGCAAAATCAGCTTTCATTGCATCGCTCCCGATCTTGCTTGTGATGTTCTTTCTGGAGATCACAGCCCCTGCGATGCCAAAGCCGCTTGAGAACAATGATTTGGTGACTGACTGCACGACGATGTCTGCCCCGAATTCGATGGGACGCATCAATGCTGGTGTTGCAACGGTTGCGTCAATTATCAATGGCAGACCATGTTTGTGGGCAAGGTCAGCCACAGCTTTTACATCAAAGAAACTGAGGCACGGATTGCTGGGTAATTCACCATAAAGGAAACGTGTATTCTCATCAATCAGTTTTTCCCATTCATCAAGATCGGTAGAATTGATCACTTTTCTCCATTCAATGTCCCGCTCCTGTTCCTTTCGCACGGCAAACTGCTGAAAAGTACCACCGTAAACCTGTGTTGTTGCAACGAAGTTCATCTTCTCGGAAGAACGACCGGGTGTGGTTGTCAGGAAAGGATCAACAGCACTCTGAATCGCGGCCATCCCCGAAGATGTGGCAATGCAGGAAACGTCGTGTCCTGTTCCATATCCTTCAAGGAGTGCGAGAACACCTTCAAGATAATAGACGCTTGGATTGGCAATCCGGGCGTAGCACCAGGTCGGTATTTCATAACCCAGTGCAGCTTCCATCTCATCCGAATCCCGGTAGGCCTGGGATGTTGACATATAAATGGGCTCGATGATCGATCCCTGGTTGAAATCAAGGGCTTCCTGCATGGAATAAATTCCGTGAACGGCGATGGTATCAAACCGGCACGATTTCATTTTCTTCAGGTATTCCTGGTGCCAATTGGCAGCCCTGGCAGCAGCTTCAGTATAACGATTCTTTGACATTGAATAAGATTTTAGTTGATGTCGTTTAGAAATTTGAGAATAGTAAGTTTATAAAGATTTTGATTCTAGCATTTAAAAGGCAAGAGGATATTTCCCAGACTTGAAACTGGCAGTTTTCTTATTGTTTAAGGACATGTTTTTAAATGCCTGGGAAAGATCATTGATGAGATCCTTCTCATCTTCGATCCCGATCGAGAGCCGGATCAGTGATGGTGAGATCCCTGCTTTCCGCATTTCAGCTTCACCCATGGCCGAATGTGTTGTGGACGCCGGGTGCGTGACAATCGTCTTGCATGTTCCCAGGTGTGTGGCATGAAGGATGATCTGCAGGGCATCAATAAATTTCGTGGCCTCCTCGTAGGTTCCTTTCAGTTCGAACGACATCAGTGAGCTGCAACCTTTCATTTGTGATTTTATCATCTTATGATAAGGATTGGAGGGTAACCCGGGGTAATTCACAAAGTTGACCTTTGGATGCTTTTCAAGAAATTTTGCAATCGCCAGTGCATTGGAACAATGACGCTCCATTCTCAATGCCAGTGTTTCCAGACCATTCAGACTTAACCATGCGTTCAGCGGCGCCATTGCCGGGCCTAAATAGCGGATCCCGTTCTGGCGGATCCCATCAATCAGGTTTTTTGAGCCGCACACGATTCCACCAAGACTCGTTGCATTTCCGCAGATATACTTCGTGGTTGAATGAACAACAATATCGGCACCAAGAGTAATAGGCTGCTGCAAAGCAGGCGTGCAGATCGTGTTATCGACAACCAGCGGTAACTTTTTCCTTTTTGCCAGTGCTGCCAGTGCCGGAATGTCGGCTATGAAAAGTGAAGGATTGCTCGGGGTTTCAACAAAGAGGAATTTTGTTTTGGAATCAATTGCTTTTTCCCATGCGGCAATGGATTCGGGCTTGGTTACCCATTTTACACCAGCGCCCATCTTTGGAAGTCCGACATTGAATAATCCGAAAGTTCCTCCATATACCCGGTTTGAAGAAACGACATTTTCACCGGGACTAAGCAGGTGATGGGTCAGCAGGAAGATTGCAGCCATTCCGGAAGATGCAGCAATTGCGGCTTCAGTATTTTCCAGTGCAGCCATCCGGGTCTCAAACAGATTGACTGTCGGGTTGTCCCACCGTCCATAAGTATATCCAGGTTTTTCTCCTGTAAAAATATCAGCCGCTTCCTTTGCATCAGCATAAGGATATGCAACTGACTGGTAAATCGGTGCAGACATTGAATCCGGGCTGAATTCAGAATGTCCTGCATGTATTGCTTTGGTGTTGAATCCCTGTTTTGACATAGAAACTCCTGAAATTAAGGGTTAATGATGATATTTGAATTTCGAAGATAGTTGAGCAAATATAAAATTTATTAAAACAACCACAAAGGTGCAAGCCGTAGTTTTTTCCAATAACAACGAAATGGTCAATGAATTTCGAAAATCGAATTTCGAAAATCGAAATCCATATTAAAATCCGGCTCCATTATTGAAATCATGTTGACTTCAATATATTGCTAAGATTACTATTATTTAGTACTTTCGCAGATTCAAAAAAGCAAAAAAATGAACTACGATATTATTGTTATTGGCAGCGGACCGGGAGGGTATGTTGCTGCGATTCGTGCTTCACAATTAGGTTTTAAAGTTGGCGTTGTGGAACGTGCCGAGCTGGGCGGGATTTGCCTGAACTGGGGCTGTATTCCTACTAAAGCCTTATTAAAAAGCGCTTCTGCGTTACAAACCATCCTGCACGCTGCAGATTATGGCATCATCGCCGGGGAAGCAAAGGCTGATTTTCCGGCAGTCATAAAAAGAAGCCGTGATGTGGCTGATACCATGAGCAAGGGAATCCAGTTTCTGTTCACCAAGAACAAGATCGATGTGATCCATGGAAAAGGCAGAATCAAACCCGGGAAAATTGTGGAGGTCACAGATGGCGAAGGGAAAGTCACTTCGTACCAGGCCACCCATATCATCCTTGCAACCGGTGCCCGGTCAAGGGAACTTCCAAACATCAAACAGGACGGGAAAAAAATTATCGGATACCGGGAAGCCATGACGCTGCCGGAACAGCCAAAATCCCTGATTGTCATTGGTTCAGGTGCCATCGGTTCTGAATTCGCCTATTTCTACCAGTCAATCGGTACAAAAGTGACACTGGTTGAGATCCTGCCAAATATTGTTCCCGTGGAAGATGAAGAAGTTTCAAAAGCACTGGAGCGTTCGTTCAAGAAATCGGGCATGAAGGTGATGACAGGCGTTTCAGTGGAAGCTGTGGATGCTTCCGGAAAAACCTGCAAGGTGACAGTAAAAACAAAAAAAGGGGAAGAAATTCTTGAAGCCGATATTGTTTTATCTGCTGTTGGAGTTTCCACAAATCTTGAAGGAATTGGTCTTGAAGAAACCGGCATTAAAACCGAAAAGGGTAAGGTTGTTGTAGATGATTTTTACCGCACCAATGTTGAAGGGTATTACGCCATTGGTGATATTGTCAGAGGTCCTGCACTGGCCCATGTTGCATCACACGAAGCCATCACCTGCGTTGAAAAAATGGCAGGACAGGATGTGGAACCGCTGGATTACGGCAACATTCCCGGTTGTACCTATACACATCCCGAGATTGCATCGGTCGGCATGACCGAAGCAGCAGCAAAGGAAGCCGGGTACGAAGTGCTGGTCGGAAAATTCCCCTTCACGGCATCAGGGAAAGCTACGGCATCCGGTGCAAGGGAAGGTTTTGTGAAGGTCATCTTTGATGCGAAATATGGCGAATGGCTTGGTGCGCACATGATCGGTGACAATGTCACGGAAATGATCGCAGAGGTCGTTGCAGCAAGGAAACTGGAAACCACCGGCAAGGAGATCATCGAGACGATCCATCCCCATCCGACCATGTCGGAAGCTGTAATGGAAGCAGTTGCGCTGGCTTATGGTGTATGTGTCCATTTATAAAACCGGTATATGAAACTGATCAGAACACAGCTTGACGGGCTTTTCATCATTGACCCGGATGTATTCCGGGATGATCGTGGATATTTCTTTGAATCCTATAACTGGGAGAAGTTTCTCAATTTAGGACTGGACCTGAGATTTGTCCAGGACAATGAGTCCAAATCCGGGAAAGGTGTGTTGCGTGGCCTGCATTTCCAGGCTCCGCCTTCTCAACAGGGAAAACTGGTGAGGGTGGTGAAAGGGGCAGTACTTGATGTGGCGGTGGATCTCCGGAAGGATTCCCCGACTTTTGGTAAATGGGAAGGCGTTGAACTCTCGGAACAAAACAAACGCATGTACTGGATCCCGCCCGGGTTTGCACATGGATTCCTCACCCTGGAAGACGATACTATATTTTTTTATAAGTGCACCGCTGTCTATAATAAGGAATCCGAAAGAAGTCTTGCATGGAACGACCCCGTCCTGGATATTCGCTGGGGCATCAATGATCCGGTTCTTTCAGAACGCGACAAACAAAGCCCGCTGTTCAGCAGCTTCAACACTCCTTTTTAACTCCTAGAATGAAAAATAAATTAAAATATGTTCTCACCGGCATGTTATTACTGGTCGTGATCAGCTCGTTCATCTACGCGAAAATTGAAATCCGGAACATCGACCAGGAATACCGCAACCTTTTCGCACGGTCATACAGGATACTGACACCCGAACTCCCCGCGAAGATTGATTTCGCTGGGGAACCGGTACCGCTGAATCTTTTTTATGTCCGGGAAAGCCTTGACCGCGAAATTCTTGCAAACACCTATATGCAATCTTCAACGACCCTGATGTTCAAACGTGCCCATCGCTGGTTTCCCGTGATTGAACCCCTACTTAAAGCAAACGACATTCCCGACGATTTCAAATACCTGGCCGTTGCCGAAAGTAATTTCGCCAACGTTGTTTCAACAGCAGGAGCCGAAGGGTTCTGGCAGTTCATCAAAGGAACCGGGCAGAAGTACGGGCTCGAAATCACTGATGAAGTCGATGAAAGGTACAATGTTGAGAAGGCAACAGCAGCTGCCTGCAAATATTTTAAAGAGGCTTACGGCGAATACAAAAGCTGGACACTGGTAGCCGCATCATACAACCGGGGCATTGATGGCGTGGGGAAAGCACTGGATAAACAAGGGGTCACAAGTTATTATGACACGTACCTTGTAGAAGAAACTTCACGTTATGTTTACAGGATCCTTGCCCTGAAAACCATCTATCTCCATCCGACATCCTACGGATTTTATTTCCGTGAAAAAGACTTCTATCCACCGCTTAAGACGTATACAAAATCAGTGGATTCCTCCATCAGCGA
>Ga0118677_10000736_pt1 | contig 71197 bp, 53 predicted proteins | sample AliMusrvi5mmetaG_FD_86154 | JGI IMG/M metagenome (GOLD analysis project Ga0118677, IMG submission 86154) | reverse complement strand
GCTGGGGTGGGCGTATATTCGCACAGGCGAGAAGGAGCGCGGCTTCCAGCTGTGGGAGTATTTCCGGCAATTAATGCCTGACATGTGGATGCCCTACAACCTGTTGGCTCAGGCCTCGATCATGGGACAGGACTGGGAAACAGCGGACAGGCATTTCAAGAAGGCCCTGGAACTCAAGCCCGAGCTGTTCGACCTGCGATTCTGGTACGCACAGAATCTGCTGCGCATTGGGCGTCCGGTTGAGGCCGAAAAGATTTTCCGCAAGTTGATCAAGGAAGAGCCGGATCGGCTGGACATTCAGATCAACCTGGCGAACCTGCTGATCCATAGGCTTGAATACGACGAGTCGGTCGAGATCTTCCGGCGTGTGAACGCGCAGCTGCCCGGCAATGTCGGCTTCATGATGGATCAGGCCGTCTTGGAGATGCGGGTCGGCGAGCTTAAGACGGCGGATCAGCTGTGCCTCGATGTGATGGCGATCGAAACGAACAATATCCGTGCGATGACGCTGCGCGCGGATATCGCCGAAATAAGCGACATGACGGAGCTGAGCGTCGTCCGCCTGCAGAAAGTGATCGACGCGACGCAAGACCTCCATCTGCGGGGTAAGTTGCGCGTGCGCATGGCGAACCGCTGCCACATGCTGAACGAGCGCAAGCCCGGGCTCTTCGAGACCGGCTACATACTCGGCCAGCTCAAGCAGGCGCTCGATGAGAACCCCGAGGATGTTGCGACCATGGTGCTTTTTGGCGAGCGCCTGCTGCAGGCCAAGCGGTATGAGGAAAGCAAGCTGTGGGCCGTGCGGGTGCTTGAGCAGTTCAACCGTCACAACATCCGCGCGAAAAATCTGCTTTTCGAGCTGGCTCTGGCCCAGCAGCGGTTCGATGACGCGGAGCAGGTGTTGCACGACCGTTTCTCGAATTATGATCCAACCGATCCGATGCGATATTACTACGAGGCTCGGCTGTTGACCGCACGGGGCGCTTACAACGAGGCGTTGCAGGCGCTGGACCGGATGGAAGCGGCTGCTTCGCAAGGCACGGTGTTGACGCTGTTGTACCACGATCTGACAGAGAGCGACTGGATGCCCGTCACATCAGTCCGGCGTTTGCATGAGCATCTGTATGCGCTGAAGCAGGAAGGATTCACCTTCATTTCGCCGGCCGATATTCCGTCTGTGGTCGGCCTGCGTCCAGGGGCGAGCCGGGAGACCCCAGAGCTACAGGAGGAGTCGGTCCCTTGGACCGCGCTCCTCATCGATAATATCCGGTATGGAATTACGGGGGAGAGAAAGTTCAAGTCGGGCAAGGTGGCAAAGAAAGAGCCGGCGAGACCGATGAAGGTCGTGGCCATCACCTTCGACGATGCCCTTCGCTCCGCGTTTTCGCTGGGCGCGCCGGTGGCCGAAGAGATCGGTGTGCCGTTCGGGATGTTCGCGATTACGAAACCGTCGGAGGAGTATATGCCTTCGGTCGCCGGCTGGGAAGAGATGCGCGAATACGCCTCAGCCGGGTCATGGGTGATCGGGAGTCACCTGTACGCCTCACATTACGACAAGTGCGTCGACAAAGAGGGCAAGAGCATGCGACTGAGCTTGCCGAACCGCGTCTGGCTGCCAGAGAAAGACCGGCTGGAGTCGATGAACGAGTGGGACAAGCGCATGCGGAGCGAGTTCCGGTTGAGCCGGAGTATTCTGCGGAAGGAGTTGGGCGATGTCGACAGCCGGGTTTCGATGGTAGCCTACCCGTATGGCGATATCGGACAGGAGAGCACCTGTAATCTTTCTCTTATGCGTAATCCGTCGCTCAGCATTCTTTCGGAAGCCGGACGGAGCTATCAGCTCGGTTTTGTTCAGGGAATGAGCGGCTACACGACTGCGGGCGACAACCTGATGCTGACCCGTCGCTATGAGCCGGACTGGACAGACGAAAGCGCGGACGTTGTTCGCCACGCCTACGAGTATCATCCGTTGTTTATGGCGCGTCGAACCAGGGTCGAAATCGCCTTCCTGATGAATAAGCCGCATCTGGCGGAGGAGATGCTAAAGCTTCTGAAACGCGACGGCTACCCCGAAGATTTGTGCCGGAAAATCACCATCGAAGTCCGCTCTCGTTTCCGCAACCGTCCTCTGCGGGACGTTCAGCCGCTCGTGGCCTCAACCTTGGTGGCGGTGGAAAGCACGGCGGGCGGCGGTCAGAATACGCCGACCCACGGAGCCCAGACGCTGCAACCGCAGCGGGGCGTTACAGCTCCCATTGACCCGACGGCTCACGAGGCGGTTCGAGGGGATGAGTCGGATTTGACGGAGTACGAGCGGAAGGAGAAGTTCCAGGAGGGGAATCCCGATCCTTGGGTCTATCTCTCGCATCCGTTTGTCGGTGGCGAGATTTCGCACAGCAAAGCCAACGACCAGTTTGAGATTTTGCGGTATGGCGGACGCGGCGGGGTGAACCTGAACCGCAACCTGCAGCTCTCCGGTGAAATGTTCAGAAGCAGCATCGAGCAGCGTATCCTGCCCCGGTGGAATGCGGTCTGGTACGACAAGGACAACTTAAATTACTACACCTTCAAGGCAATCAAGGAGGAGGCCAGAGGCCGGCTGTCTTATCGTACGGACAGCGGCGCGGTGCTCTCGGGTTCGCTCGGCATGGCCAAGATGAGTTTCGACTATGTTGACGACGATGTTTATCTGACCGACTTCGAGGACCATGTGGGCATGGGCGATTTCGATTATCCGAACGATGACACGACGCTGATTGGAGACCTTTCGGCCAACTGGTCGCCACGCGACGATCTGAATCTGTATGTGTTCTATGCGCGCGACTTGGTAACGTCGGCTGTCAAGAAGTACACGTCGGATTCCGTCGGTGCTGTGGCACGGTGGAAGCCGTCCGATGGCTGGAATGTGAACCTGCGCAGCCAATACTGGAGTTACGAGGACTCTAACGCTCTGTTCATGCTTCAGGGCGAATCCTTCTGGGAGATGAATTCCGATATGGGCGTCTGGGTCGGCATGGATTTGTCAACCGTTTCATCCAGCGATCCCAGCGACTACTACTGGACGCCCTATTGGGACCAGCGCGCCATGGCTGTGTTGCGGTATCTGCAGGCTTGGCAGGGATACTCCTTCAAGCTTGATTTGCTCGGTGGCCTGCAGTGTGAGGACACTCGCCCGCTGCGCCGGGAAGAGGATGTCGACTTGAGCGGTGGGTCGGGCTGGGACCGTGCATGGGGCGTCAACTCAAGTTACAATAAGCGCATTTACGGGTATTTGGACATCTTTGTGGACGCCAACGTCATGGCGCTGCGCGACTATATCGACCACCGGTTCCTGATTGGGTTCAACCTCGGCTTCTGATGAGCGCGGTACGGCACGGACAGACCGGTCGGCGTTAGCTTGCCGCCGGCTGTCAGCGTGCCGTGGTCGGCGACCTGAAACGACTGGCCATTGACGAACACACTGCCGGGGAATCCTTAGCCGCGCCCGCACACAGATGCCTCCAGTCGTATACCGGTGTTCAACTTGCACGGGCAAGGGATAAATGCTATGTTGGCCATGATTTAACTGTCTTTTATCAAAGGGGATCAATGACAACTTCACGTAGAAACTTCCTGAAGGGAGCCTCGTTGGTAAGCGCTCCTTTTATTCTTCCCTCCACTATCTGGGCGCAGGCGACAAAACCCAACGATAAGCCAGGAATGGCGTTTATCGGTTTGGGTATTCAGGCGCGCGGCCTTTTGGGAAACTTCCTTAATCAAGACGTCAACGTCGTCGCGATCTGTGACGTCGATAAGACCCGCCGCGAGGATGGCGTGAAGCGGGTGGACGATTTCTACAAAGATCATCCAGGCAAGGGCACGCCGGGCAACTGTAAAGCGTACAGCGATTTCCGTGAAGTGATTGCACGTAAAGACGTCGATCTCGTCTGTGTCGCCACGCCTGACCACTGGCATGCCTATATCACCATCGCCGCCATGCGCGCCGGCAAAGATGTCTACTGCGAAAAGCCTTTGACCTACACTATCCATGAGGCCTTGGCGGTCATGCAGGCGGCCAAGAAATATAACCGGATTCTTCAGACCGGCGCCATGCAGCGTTCCAGCTTCGAGTTTCTCACCGCCGCTGAACTTGTCCGCAACGGTTGCATCGGCAAGATCACCCACGTCGATTGCAACTTCGGCGGCCCGTCCCGTCCGCATGTCGACCCGAAGGAAGACATTCCGGTGGAGCCTGGTCTGGACTTCGATATGTGGTGCGGCGGCGCACCGCTCGTGAAGTATAACGACAAGCTCGCTCCGCGGGGTGTCCATACCTTCTTTCCGATGGTTTGGCGTATGGACGATCTCTTTGGCTCGGGTTACTGCGGCGACTGGGGTGCTCACCATCTCGATATCGCTCAGTGGGGCCTCGGTATGGACGGTAGCGGGCCTGTCAAAGTCACCAAGGCCGAGCGGACCGACAAGGATAAATCCAATGCCGAGCTCGGTGGCCGAGCCCAGTCCGGCGTGATACTCGAGTTTGCAAATGGCGTCCAGCTGAAACACAATCCGTTCTCGACCTTCGGCACGGTGTTCTACGGAACCGACGGAACCGTCTCCGTGAACCGCGGCAAGTTCGAAATGATGCGCGGCACTGAGTTGGTATCCCGCTTTGAAAAGAAAGAGGATGGCGGCTCTCTCGAGGGCGCGCTCGCCAAGGCCCGTAAGGCATTCCTGACCGACAGCGCCTATAAGACCAAGCTGTACAAGACCAAGGGCGGTCATCCGGCCGACTTCGTTGCATGCGCCAAGTCCCGCCAGCGCGCGTGTTCCAACGAGGACATCGGCGGTCGCGCAGCCATCCTGTGCCATCTGTGCAACATGTCCTATGTCCGAGATGCCAGTTTCGGCTGGGACCCGGTCAAGAATACCTTCGCGGCTGGCACAGGCAATCCAGGCTGGCTGATCCGCGAGGGCGGTTATCGGAACAAGTGGGATGTCGATGCGCTCAAGAGCTGAGCGGAATTCGGGTTTATGAAACTCCCGCGTTCGTGAATCGTTTCACGCCCTGTCTGGACGGAGATCATTCAGAAAAGCGGCCGTGTTTCCCTGGCAAAGCAGCCGCCACCGGCCGGTGGCGGCTCAATGTTTTCTGGGAGCGCGTGATGTGAACACAGTCTAAACACGTGTCGAAGTGGGGCTGTCTGCCGCATTGGACAAAAAGATAGGGAACATCGAACAAATGCGGCGGAATGTCGTGGAGCTGTGGCCACGTTACATCATCCCGGCTATCCCCACGGTGTGGCTCTGCGGACTGTTCAGAGCTGGAGCTGCTTCGGCACCTACACGGATCTGGAGTTGTATTTGAACCCCAACGCCTGGGCCCTTGTCCTTCCTGAGCGCATGTTCACTTATGACAAATCCAAAGATCTGGAAATCCTTGGAAGTATTTGAAAAAAAGCCCAGTTATATCCGCGCTGCCCATCGCGGAACAAAACGGTTGGTGGAAATAGCCACGGAAGGCCATCCCGAAAAATAGTTTCTGTTCAATGCTGTTTCTGGACAATTTTAGCCGTCTTTTCTTGCGCAGACGTCTTTGTGCTGTTCATTGTGGCGCTTGATCCATCACGCTAGGAGTGATATACTATCAGTTCATTTGGCTATAGGGAAATGACTGATACTGCTTGGACTCTGCAATAAATAATTTCGATACGGTGCGAGGCGTTGTCGTCAACGTTTTTTTGCTGTTTGGCTTTGTGTCGTTCTGTTCGCTGGCGAGCAGTTGGATGGTTCGCCATGGGCACAAAGTGAGCGTGTGGGTGATCGGTGTCCTGTTCGGAGCAATGGCTGTCGTTGCCATGTTCAGCCCCGTCTTCATGCAGTCGGGATTGATGCTGGACTGCCGCGCGGGTGTGATCGGAACCGCCACGTTGATAGGTGGCTCGCTGATGGTTGTTCCGAGTTTGTTACTTCCGTGTATCTACAGGGTCTGCATGGGGGGGCGAGGTGTCCTGCCCGGTGTAGGGGAAATGCTCTTTTCCGCTCTTCTCGGGACGCTCTGCCACATGTGGTTCCGGCGGCGTGGCCAGCGTTTGGAGCTCAGTGAGATTCTGTTTGCGAGTGCTGTGGTCGGGTTCGGAACTGATCTGCTGTTGGTGCTGTGTTTCTTGGGAGAGATGCGGCAGACGGTTGCGGAGCTGGACTTTGGCGGATTCATTACGCTCCTTCTTCTGATTCCGGTGTCGATGGCCTTGCTGAGCACATTTATTCTCCGCGAGCAGTACCATGATGAGTTGCTCCAGGCGGTTGACGACAGTGAGCGGCGGATGCTGCATTCGCAGAAAATGGCTGCGATCGGACAGCTGTCGCACAGAATTGCGCACAGCATTTTGAATGCGCTCGCGATCATCATGGGCAATGCCGAGTTGGCTAAAACCGAAGTGGACGAAACGGGGAATGTTGTCCCGATTATGGACAACATCATCAAAGCCGTAGGCAATCTGTCTGCGATGACCGGCGAATTGATGGCCTTTGCGACCCCCGGAGAGATCAGGTTCCAGCGGATGGAGCTGAACAAGTGTTTGGTTGGTGTCGAACATCTGCTGGCGAAAGTGATCGGATCGCAGATCGAGGTGGTGATCAACGGAAGCCAAGAGGCGGGGGTCGTTAATGTCGATCCCAACCTCATCGAGCAGATCATCATGCACATGACCCTCAATGCAGCTGACGCGATGGATGGAAAGGGCCGGCTTACGATCACCGTGGCAGCTTGTGACTTGAGCAAGGCTGAGCGCGCGCGATTACAGTCTCGCGTTCCCGAATCGGACCGGCACTCAGGTGATTTCGCGATGCTGTCTGTGCAAGATACCGGGTGCGGGATGACCCAAGAAATTGCGGAGCGGATTTTCGAACCCTTCTTCACGACGAAGGGGAAGAGCGAAAATGCCGGCTTGGGTCTTTCGTCCGTCTACAATATCGTGCTGAAGCACCATGGGTTGATCGACGTCAAGACGCGTCCTGGGCGCGGCACCACATTTTTCGTCTATTTACCCGTCGTCTGCTGACCTTTCTTACTTGCCTATATCACCGCTGATAACGCAAGATGACGCCATATGATTACGGGTGGCATGTGTGAGAGCAACACTCGTTTGCGCCGGGAAAGGGGCACCTTGATTTGCCGGAAGACCGGGTTCGTCTGTACGGTCACTTGCGGTACGGGAGATGAAGCGGGTGAGACTGTCGTCCGGACGCCCCCGAATGTCCTGTTGCTTGCCGGCGATTTACCTGACATTTCGGGCTTCAAAGTCGCCTCTAGACTCCATCAAGCGGTGCCGCATGTTCTGATCATCATGGTTGCTGTTCATTCGGATGAGCCAAGCGTATTGGAAGCGCTAAAAGCGGGGGCTTGCGGTAATACGACGACCAACGGGGTCTCCTTGGGCACAGACGGTACGCTCTCGGTCGCGGGGCTTCTGAATATCGAAGGCGCTGAATACATCAGTTTCGGCCACACTTCCGATGCGCCATTGAGTCTGACATATTCTGCGGTGGTTATGACATACGGGCCGTTCGACGGTTGGCGCGCGCGATACCGGCTGTTCGATCAATCCGTGGCCATGCGCGTGACGCGCGACGAGTCCTGCCCTGTCAAGACTGTACGCGTGGAACTCCTCCGTGGCGGGACCCTGATCATGATGCGTTAACAGGAAATGGGCGGATAGTGAATCAAACCAAACGTATAGAGGATGGGGCGTCGATCCCTTCCGTTCTTCCCGGCAAGAAGGCCTTCGTCTGCGATCTCGACGGCACATTGTTTATGGGGACCCGGCCTATCGCGTGTGCGATCCGGTTCGTTGCGGAGCATGCGGAAGACTTCGCGTTTTATTTTTTTTGAAGAATAATACTTCCAAGACGCCTGCCGCATACTTGGCCAAACTGCGCGGTGCTGGACTCGATGTGCGGGAAGAGCAGATTCTGACGCCGCTCGTCACGCTAGAGGAGTATATCCGTGAGAAGGGCTACACGTCGGTTTTCGCGCTGGCGAACTCCCTTGTGCATCAGCATTTGTGCGAACAGTTGCCGGAGGTGCGGTTCGAGTATGAGCCGGGCCTAAATCAGCTGGTCGCTCTCACGTACGACACCGGGTTGACCTACGAGAAGTTGCGTCGCTCCGCCACGTTGCTGAACGCTGATCCGGATATGGACTATATGGCCACGCACGGCGATGCGTGTTGTCCGAGCGAGGAAGGCCCCCTTCCGGACGTTGGCGGGCTGATCGCTTTGATGCGCACGACCAACAGTCGCGAGCCGAACCATATTTTTGGCAAACTGTCACCTTCGCTGCTCGCGCCTGTTTTGCGTCGGTTCGCGCCACATCAGGTCGCGGTAGTGGGTGACCGTCTCTACACCGACAAGGCTATGGCCGACGCTGTAGGAATTGATTTCGTCTGCGTGCTGTCGGGTGAGACCACGCGCGAAAGCCTTGCGGCCTATCGCGGCACGCCGTCGCGCGTGGTGGTCGAAACGCTGGGAGACCTCGCATGACTGACGTGATCGTCATTGGCGCGGGTGTGATCGGCTGTGCAGTCGCCCGCGAACTCTCTCGCTTCGACTTGCGCGTGACCGTACTTGAGCGGTCATGTGATGTGGCCGAGAGCGCGACGAAGTCCAACAGTGCGATTGTCCACGCGGGCTTTGACGCCAAGCCAGGCACGAATAAGGCCCGCTTCAACGTGCAGGGCAACGCGCTGTTCGAGTCGCTGTGCCGCGAGTTGGGCGTGCCGTTCCAGCGCAACACCTCGCTTGTCGTGGCTTTCGCGCCGGAGGACCTTCCGCGTTTGGAGGAGTTGAAGAGGCGAGGTGAGTTAAACGGCGTTCCGGAACTGCGCATCGTAGGCCCGGAAGAGGTTCGGGCGCTTGAGCCGAACATCGGCCGTGAGGTTTGCGCGGCTCTGGTCGCGCCCACGGGCGGCGTGCGCCGTTGAGCGTGAAGACGGTGCGAGCCATGCCCAAAGAGAAAAAATCGAGTGTTTAGAGCGAATTCACGCCGCTGAGGCGGTAGCGCCCATTGAAATCGGCGATGTGATTGTGGCTGATGTCTGTGGAACAGGTGTGGATGTTGTGGCGACCACAGGGATCGAAAGGGATTTTTCATGAAGTTGCTGTCGTTCTTCGCGCCAGCGCCGCATCGTCCGGTGCGCGGCTCACACCATGAACAAGCGCGAAAGTACCGCCGCCTGCGCATCTCTGCGGTGGGAGTGATGGTGGTCGTCTACGGGCTCTAACTGGGCGGTGTGGATGATCGCGCTTTCGAGCGCTTTCATCTATGTGGCCCGCTACGCGATCAACAGTTGGGGCATCTTTTTTTTGGAGATGGAAAAGGGATACACCAATCTGGAGGCGAGTTCGATCATCTCAGTCAATGCGGTCTGCGGCCTGGCGGGCACGCTTTTCTGCGGCGTCATTTCCGATAAGCTTTTCTGCGGCAGGCGCAACACGCCTGCGTTGGTTGCCGGCGTGATGAACACCGTGGCGCTCTGCCTGTTTCTGTTGGTTCCAGGCGCACACAAGACAGTGGATGTGCTGGCGATGGTGCTGTTCGGGACGTCGATCGGCGTGCTCTTCTGCTTCCTCGGTGGACTGATGGCAGTGGACGTGGCACCCAAGAATGCGGCGGGTGCGGCGCTGGGCGTTGTGGGTATCGCCTCATACTTGGGCGCGGGTATTCAGGGCATCGTAAGCGGCTATTTGATCAAGTCGCAGGGAACGGTGGAAAACGGCAAGACAGTTTACGCCTTTGCACACTCCGTGTTCACGCTCGGAGGGCGGGCGTACGAAATCGACCACATCGCGGTGTTCTGGATCGGCGCGTCACTGCTGTCGGTCCTGTGCGCGCTGACGGTTTGGAACGTGAAACCGAGGGAGTGAGAGCCGAGGGGAGACCTGATTTTTGGATTGGATGACCTGCAAAATAGGGATAGACTCTGTGAGAGTTGTCTTGAAAATCCAGTGACGGTTTGTGCTCAGACCGAAACGGATTATGTGACCGCCGACGTGCCGGCGCAACAGCTGGCGCAAAAGAGGGCGAGGGTGTAGTTACAAAAAAACTGGAGGGCGAGTCCAAAGAATCGCCCTCCAGTTTGGGTAGCCCAACGCGTGTTATCAGTTCGCTGCTTTCTTGGCCTTTTTCTCAAGGCGCTTCTCTTTCAGCGTCTTGGTGGGTTTTTTCTTTTCTTCTTTTTTCACATCGTGACTTTTTGCCATAGCGCGCATCCTCCTTGGTGTCGCGCGGTATGAAAACTCCATTCCGCGCGACGGTTAACACGTTACGGGTGGAACCTTAACAAAGACCTAAGTTAGAGACAACCACGAAATACGCAAATGATGCGAAAATAAGGAGTCAGCTGCGTTCAGAAGAGGCTTGCGGTCGCTTGCTGTTTTGTTCGCGGATGAAAACGCTGAGATTGTCGCACTGCGCTTGCCAGCCGGTTTCGAGCGGAATGACATGGCCGATATCGGTGAGGTGTAGGACGCGTTTGGGGCCGGTGCAGCCAGCGAGCCAGCGCAGTGCGGCGGGCGTATCCACGACCGAGTCGCGTTCGGCCGTTACGGCGAACACCGGGCAGGCGAGACTTGCTGAGCGGCTGCGGTTGGAGCGGATGAGCTCGAATAGACTGCGATAGACGCAAAAGGGAATGAAGCGGTCGCGCTTGTACGTGAAACTCGGGTCATCCACAGCTATGCCGTCGGCGGAGAAACAAGATTCGAAGACAGGTGAGAGGCCGAGTGTGAAGGACGCGAGGCGGAACCAGACAACTGGAGGCAGCAGGGGAGATCGCTTTTTCGAAACCTCGATCATCGGAGAGAACACGGCCACTCCGCCGATGGCCTCGGTGCGGCGCAGCGCGGCGTCTATCGCCAGTGCGCCCCCCAGTGAATGTCCGATGGCCCAGACGGCCGAATGTGTCGCATGCAGGTTGTCGAGCTCCTTGTCTACGGCTTGCTGCCACAGCGTGAGCGATTGGTTCTTGGCGAGTGGGGCACGTTGTGCGCTGCCGGGAAGGCGCATCGCCCGGCACGTGAACGCCCCTGAGGCGGCCAGGTAATCGGCCATGCGCTTCCAAATGCGGGGCGTATCCGCGAAGCCATGGATCAGGAGGAGTGCGATCGGCCCTTTTCCGACCGTGAAAGCCGCCGCATTGGGCAGGAGCCCGTCCGCGTCGCGCGTGTTGCGCCGCTCCCAGCAATGCCGGCGACTCTGCACCCATGCGGCGTGGAGCAGATTCGCAGCGAGCCAGAGGGTCACGAGGGTGAGTAGTGTGTGCACGGGAAAAGGAATTCGCGGTGGGACGTTTGGAAGAAACGGTCGCGGTCACTTGAGCCGGGCGATGGTTTCTCGGATGTAGGTCGCGTGGAGAATCGCTCCGAGACCCATGTCGCGTTTGAAGGTCACATCCCACTCCGGCGAACTCAGATGGTCGTTCTGCTGGGTGCGGGTGATCACGATGCCGACGACGAGGGGGGGCTCATTTCCAGCGGCTTGGAGCGCGACTGGGGCGCCGCTGTCCCCTGCGAAAGTGTGCGCGCTGAAAAAGAAAGTGGGGTAGGTTTTAACGGGGGTGATCGGATAGCCGCTGACGACGCCTTCGCGCAGGAGCGGAAACGCTGCGCTATTCGCTTCGGTGCGGTAAGGGTAGCCGAGGAAAAAGAGAGGTGTGCCCAGGCTGACTTTGCGGTTGGCGAGTGCTTGGGCATCGGCGAGCGCATTCAGCGGCAGGGCCTCGAAAGCGGCCTGGGGCGGCAGCGTGCAGCGTAAGACTGCAACGTCCTGAGTGGCGTGGCAGACCCAGAGCGGAGCGTTGGTGGATGAGCGGATAAGGATTTTGTGGTCGCAGCGCTGCCACGCGCCTTGGGCGTCGCGGACGCGGCAAACGAGGAAAATGTGGTCACCTTGGGCTTTGGCGAATGTGTGGCCGGCTGTGACAAGCAAGACGTTGGTCCGGGAGGAAGTGGGCGAAGGGTCGCACACGAGGAAGCCGGTGGAGGTCGATTCAGGGTTGAAAATCTTAAAGGTGGCGAGCAAGAGACGCTCCGCCGTCGTCTCCGCATGAAGGAACTGCGGTAAAAAAAGAAATACGGCAAGCAGGGCAATGGCGCGCGAAAGGCTCATGACAAGTGTTGCCGAAGAATGGAGCCAGCAATCGGGTTCGAACCGATGACCTCATGATTACAAATCAAGTGCTCTACCAACTGAGCTATGCTGGCCTAAACTGTTTATTATAAAGGCGCTAAGCCGATATAACCGTTTCACATCCACAAAGCCTCTTGACTTCACGGGATGTTTTCGGAGCGTTATTCTCACCGCAAGAGGAACTGCAACGCACCTTGGCGAAAGGAAAACAATATGTCCACTTACCCAAGTCATGGAAAGTAAACGGCCGGATAATACGACAACGCGGATGCTCTTATCAAGTCGAAACGCGCAAAGTGTCGCAGATGTGGGGTGATTTTGACGTGGCGGGAAGCTGGGGAAGGCGGTAGAATAATTTCCATTCAGAAACCCTGCGTTTGTGCGGGTGCCAAGTTAGGGGGAAACACAATGAATCGACGGACTTTTCTGAAGTCGGCAGGCGTCACAGCTGCGGCGTTCAATATTCTTCCCAGTCACGTGCTGGGCGTGTCAGGTCAGGTTGCGCCGAACAGCAAGCTCACGATGGCGCTGATCGGCTGCGGCACGCAGGGGTTGCGGGAGATGGCGGGACTGCTGTCCACGCCCGAGGTGCAGATCGTGGCGGTGTGCGATCCGAACAAGGACAGCGACGATTATGTGGACTGGTCGCGCGACGGCTTGCGGAAAGGCATTGCCAAGGCCATCGGAAAGCCCGATTGGCGTTCCAATCAGGCGATCCCGGGCGGACGCGATGTCGGCGCGGAAATGACGGATCTGTATTACGCTGACAAACGGGCTGCGGACAACTTCAGGGCTTGCGCGAAATACGCCGATTTCCGGGAGCTGCTGGAGAAGGAGAAGGGGCTGGACGCAGTCAAGATCATGACGCCGGACCATCTGCACGCGACGATCGCGATCGCCGCGATGAAAGCCGGTAAGCGGGTGCTGATGCACAAGCCGCTCGCCAACCGGTTGAAGGAGGCTCGGCAGGTCATCGAAACCGCTCGCCAGACCGGCGTTGCCACCCATTTTCTTCCCTCAAGCACAGGCGGAGATGTCTCGATCTCGGCTCAGCTGATCCGCGGCGGCGCGATCGGGAAACTTCTCGAAATCCACAACTGGTCCAACCGTCCGGTTTGGCCTCAGTACGCGACGCTGCCCACCGACACGCCGCCTGTTCCGAAAGACTTTGATTGGGATCTGTGGCTGGGGCCTTCGGTCGAACGGCCGTACCATCCGAATTACACGCATGTAGTGTTCCGCGGCTGGTATGAGTTCGGCGGCGGCGCGATCGCGGACATGGGGCACTACAGCCTGTGGCGCGTGTTCGCCGAGTTCGGCCTCGACGCGCCGGTGCTGGTCGAGTCCACCCCGAGCCACGTGTGTACGCTCAAGGACAAGGTCAGCGTCAAAATCAACAACGACTATTCGTTCCCGGCCGCGTCCACGATCCGCTTCAAGTTCGCCGCGAAAGGGGATCGTCCCGCGCTGGACCTCTACTGGTACGACGGCGGGATGCGTCCGAGAACACCCGAAGAGTTGGAGCGCGAAAACGCCGAGCTGCCGTCGGAGGGCATGATGTTCATCGGCGAGAAGGGCAAGATATTGGCGGGTTTCTGGGGCGATAAGCCCCGCCTTCTGTCCGGTGAGAGGCCTGGCGAGATGCCTGTGCCCAAACCGGTGAACGTCGATTGGGTCAAAGCCTTCCAGGGCGGCGAGGCTACCAGCGGCAGCTTTCTGCTGGCTGGGCCGATTTCGGAGGCCTTCAACCTCGGCGCGATTTCGCTGCGGCTCGGCGGCAAGCGCTTGCTGTGGGACTCCGCCAACATGCGGATCACGAACCGGCCAGAGGCGGAGAAGTATCTGACCCGAGAGTATCGGAAAGGGTGGGAAATATGAAAGCGATGACAAGAAGGGGTTTTGTCGGTAAGGGTTCATTGGCCGCGGGCGCGGCGTTGCTCGCGTGTGGCAGGCCGCGGCAGGCCTGCGCGAATCCGCTTGAGATGCCTGTCGGCGTCCAGACATACATCGTGCGGGACACCGTCGGCAAGGATTTCGCGGGCACGCTGCGCAAGCTGGCGGGGATGGGGTTTCAGAGGATCGAGATGTGCTCACCGCCTGGATACGGGAAAGACTGGGAACCGCTGACCAAGCTCACGGCGTCGCAGATGCGCGAGGCGATCCGTGCGGCAGGGCTGAGCTGCGAGAGCTGCCATTACCCGTTCGTCGAACTGCAGGAGCATTTGGACGAGCGGATCGCGTTCGCCAAGGAGCTGGGGCTGACGCAGATGGTCGTCTCCGGCTTCTGGATGAAGAAGGACGCGACGATGGACGACTGGCGCAAGTCCGCAGCCGCATGCAACCGGCTGGGAGAGCGCACGCGCAAAGCGGGCCTTCAGCTTGCGTTTCATAACCACCACTTCGAGTTCGCCCGGATCGACGGTGTGCTCATCTACGACGAACTGATGAGCAAGCTCGATCCTGAGCTGGTCAAGATGCAGTTCCAGGTGGCGGTGGTCAATATCGGCTATCAGGCGGTCACTTATTTCAAGAAATATCCGGGGCGCTTCATCTCCCTGCATTTGGCCGACTACTCCACGGAGAAGAAGCAAGCCGTGCCCATCGGGCAGGGCATCGTGGACTGGAAGGAGCTGTTTTCAGAAGCCAAGGTCGCAGGAGTGAAGAACTATTTCGTGGAGATGGGGCCTGACCTTCTGAAGCCCAGTTGCGAGTATCTGCGCGGGCTGCAGGTCTGATGCCACGCGGTCAGTTTATGGGCACGGACTCGAGCCACTCCGGATGCTCGCGCACGCCCTCGGCTTCTCGGATCGGCCAAGTCGCACGGGCGTTGTCCCGGTAGGGGCCGATCTCGCGGAACGGGATCGGCTCGAAGCCGAGCTTGAGCGCGGGTGAGCCCGGCTTGAGCGTGAAGTCGCCGTGCTCAGCGTCGACGAACAGCGGGTCGGCAACTGCCGAGTGCGTGTCCGCGCCCGCCATTTGCCACGCCTCCCATTCCGTCGCCGCTTCCGTCTCCTCCAGGCGCAGGCCGCTGACCTCTGCCCAGCCCTGGCTGGAGTTGAACTGGAACTGGATCGCCAGTGCGTTTACGCGTGCGTCGTAGTCGGCGTCGCCGGGCTTTGGCAGATAGAACGCGGTCTGGCATCCGATCCCCTCGGTCGCGGTGCTGACGTCCGACATGTCTGAGCGCTTCAGGAAGCCGCGCGCGCCGAACGCCTTCCAGAGTCCCTGGTTCTCGCACACGAGGCGCGCCATCAGCTCGCCTGTCGCGTCCGCGTGGCGCAGCCGGAAGGACAGGCGGTAGCTCTTGCCGGGCGCCAGCGCGAAGGGCGTCGAGCGGACGCAGGTGTTCTTGATGTAACGCTGGTCCTTGTTGAATGCGCCGGGCAGGTGCAAGGCGGTTTTGTTTCCGGTCGTGACGATCTCCGCGCTGAGGTTCGGGAAGGTCTTCTGGTACCAGCTCCAGCCTGCGGCCACGGTGGCGTTGGGGTCCTTGGCGAGGTCCTCAGGTGTGAGCCGCTGCGAAAAGTCGGCGTTCGGGATCGCGGCGGTCAGATCGGCAACCGCCTTCTTGAAAGCCTGGCGACCGGTCTTTACGGGCTGCGTCCCGCCGTTCCAGACCGTGTTGGAATTGATGGTGTTGTACTGGAGGTTCACGTTGTTCTCGTTGACGTAGCGGGAGTCCGGCTGGCCAGGGTAGTAGAAGATGTTCCGCGTGATGAGGTTGCCCCGCATGATCGTGCCGTCGGGCAGGAAAGGGTTCGCCGGCGATACGCGCATGCCGCGCATCTCGGCCCAGGCGGGATTGGCCATCAGCCGCTCGTACTCCTTGAGCATCTTCGGCTGCCGGTCGCGCAAGAAGACGCCGTTGGGGGAGTCGTTCCAGGTCTGGAGCGAAAGCTGGTGCGTCTTGCCCTGGAGCCCTGCGTTGTTGGCGAAGATGTTGTTGTAGATGTGGTTCTCTCTCGCGTTGTGCAGGTGCATGGCGCCGACCTGGCAGCGCTCCACGATGTTGCCGTAGACGTCGTTGCCGCAGCCGCTCTCATCCAGATAGATGCCCCAGGCGAAGACGAAGAATTTACCGTGGTTGTTGAACCCGATGCTGTCGGTGCAGTGGTTGTAGCGGATGGTCTGCCAGCCGCCGGTCCAGCCGCCGGTGTAGGTGCAGCCCGTGTCCTCCATCTCCAGGTTGCAGTGGCGGATGCGGTTGTATTCGAGGGTGTTGAGCGCCCCGCCGTGAAAGATGCCGCAGCGGGGCATGTCGTGAATCAGGTTATGCGAGACCCGGATGCCGACGCCGCTGAGCATCACGCCGATGCCGTGGCGGTTGAACTGACCGACGTGGTGGATGTAGCAGTTGTCGACCACGTGGTCGCACCGCTCCAGCTTGACCTGGTCGCCGCCGCTGACCTCGACGCCGTGGCCGCCGATGTTCCAGATGTCGCAGCCGCGGACCATGCAGCGTTTGCCGCGGTCGAGCGAGACAGCCGAGCCGCCAAAGTAGCCCAGGTCGTGGATCGAACATTTCTCCGCTACGGCATCGTCGCAGTCGATGAAGCGGAGAGCGTGCTGTTCGGCGCAAGTCAGTTCGAGCCCGCTCACGCGGACGTGGCGGGTTTTGCTGAAGGTCAGGATGTCGTTCGCCGTGGGCACGGTCACCGTGTCGTGGCTCAAGTCCGTGCCTGCGGGGGGGATCAGGTAGAGCTTCTGGTTCTCCACGTCCTGGACCCATTCGCCGGGCGCGTCCAGCTCTTCCCTCATGCCCATGACGCAGAAGCGGTCCTCCGGCCGCGCCGCGTACTGCATTTTTTTCGCGAGGGTGAGGGTGCGGGAGGTCAGATCGTAGGACTGGACCTTCTCGATGCGGTTCCACCAGTTGTAGCGGGGGAAGATGCAGACCTCGCCGTCCTGCGGCCGCGACCACGGGCGCGCGTCTTTCGCCCGAAGGACCACGGTGTCGGTGCGCTCGCCCTCGATGTCCTTGTACATCGGCGGGCGGACGCCGTCCACATAGGCCCAGCCGCCGGAGTAGGGGTGGGCAGGGTCCTCGTTGGGATAGCGGGCCCAGACGAGGCGTTTTCCGTTGAGGTAGACCTGTTTGAACGGGGCGGTGATCGCTGGCGGTTTCAGGTCGGCCTCAAAAAGGTCTGTGCGGCCGTTGAACGTGCTCTTGGTCCAGCCGGTGACGACCGCGCCGCCCACCAGCACGGGCCGCGCATCCGGAGCGGCCGGATCCGGCCAGGCGAGAATGTTCAGCGGCGCTTCCGCAGTTCCCGAGTCCTCCTGTTTGAACGCGACGGTCTTGGTGATCCGGTGGGTTCCGGGGTGCAGCAGAATGTTGACGGTCTCATTCGAATTCGCCTTGCGGACCGCCTGGGCCAGGATGCGGGCTTTTTCCAGCGTCAGAACAGGTGCCGCGGGCGTTCCAGGCTGGTCATCGGAACCGGTCGGCGAAACGTGGATGTCGGCCGCCAGCGAAACGCCGCAGAGCGGCACGAACAGAAGCATGCGATGATAACGTCCCATAAGTCCTTTTCCCCCGTGTTTGCTTCTCTTCGCGTGTGGACAAACGTGCTCCTTAGTATTTCCCGTAACAGTAGACGACTTGTGGGCGGAGTGTCAACTGAATCCCAGATGAACGACTCCGTTTAATGGCGAACGGCCCAGCTATTCCTTCCTCTTTCGCGCGCCCAAATTTGAACGTCCGAACTCGCGCACTTTCGCTCTTCACCTTTGTCAGCAACGGTCAGTCTTGGCTTGTTCCGTTCTGACATTCGTGATGCGCTGGCCGAGGCCGCCGCATCGGCGCCGACAAGGGCGGCCGCTTGTGGGTAAGGGAAGGTACACACCGGATGCGTGCAACTTCGCGCGAGGCAAGCCGATTGACCTGGTGGACGGCAAGGCTCTGTTACAGTTGATTCGCGAAGTGAAAGGCGAACCCGTTGCAGCGTCCGTCGCCACATTTGCGCAGTCAACTCAAGCTTCACCGCAGAAGGTGATGAATGTCCAGATGGCCACGTCCACAGCCACTGAGCCCACCTGTCCGAAATGCGGAGCACCGATGGTTTCGCGGATGGCCAAGAAGGGGCTTAATGCAGGTAATCCGTTTTGGGGTTGTCCATGCTATCCCGTTTGCAAAGGCATCCAGAACGTGTATTAAGCGGGATGTCGCAAATCACAGGAAGGCTTCGAGAAGGGCAGATACGATGATTGTCAGTTGCCTGTGTTACTGACCAACTGCCAGAGCTTAAGCTTTTTTCTTCTCGACTAAATCGGTGCTTGCATCCCAGAACCAGTAAACGTCATAATACGCGCGTTTTCTGGGCGGTTATCTCAGTTGGTTAGAGAGTCTGGTTTACACCCAGAATGTCGGGGGTTCGAGTCCCTCACCGCCCACCAGCCTTCGCTTTTCCGGTTACTGCCGAAAAAACATAAACTAGCAAACCGGTCGCGAAGGCTCTCTGCCGCAATCGATTAAATGAATAAATCAAGACCCCGTGCATACACAAGGGGTACGATCTAATAGCCTCATTGGCTAAACCGCTCATCGCCTTCAAGGCTCAGTACACCTGCGGCACGAAGGTCTGGTCACTGATCGGCGGACGGACATAGCTGCTGCGGGTGTTCCGCGGCGGGAGCTTGATGCGCGGCGGTGTCAGGTCTTTGTAGGGAATCATGCTCAGCAGGTGGTGTATGCAGTTCAGGCGCGCGCGCATCTTGTCGTTCGCATCGACCACGTACCATGGCGACTGCTTCGTGTCCGTGTGGGCGAACATGTCGTCCTTGGCTTTGGAGTAGTCGACCCACCGCCGCCGCGACTCCAAATCCATCGGGCTGAGCTTCCAGCGCTTGGTGGGATTCTCAATGCGCGCCTGGAACCGTTTCTCCTGCTCTTCGTCGCTCACCGAGAACCAGTACTTAATCAGGGTGATGCCGGACCGGATCAGCATCCGCTCAAATTCGGGGCACGCGTTGAAGAAGTCCAAGACTTCCGCTTCCGTGCAGAAACCCATCACTCGCTCCACGCCGGCCCGGTTGTACCAGCTCCGGTCGAACAGCACCATTTCGCCTGCGGCAGGCAGGTGCGTCACATAGCGTTGGAAATACCACTGGGTTTTCTCGCGCTCAGTGGGCGCGGACAAGGCGACGACCCGGCAGACACGCGGATTCAGGCTCTCCGTGATCCGCTTGATCACGCCGCCCTTGCCAGCGGCATCGCGTCCTTCGAACAGGACGACGACTCGCAGGCCCTTTTGCTTGATCCACTCTTGCTGCTTGACCAACTCGATCTGGAGCCTCGCAAGTTCTTTGTCGTAGGTTTTAGAGTCCAGCTCAACCGTCAGCTTGCCGTGCTTTTCAGCCTCTTCGCTCGGATGTTTGTGTTTCTTGGACATAATCACCTCCAGTTTTGAATAAGCATGGCACAATCGAGGCTTTCCGTCAAACCTTCGCAAGGTTGGCTGGTGCGAGGAGTTTAAGGCACGGTTATTGGGAGAATCCCTTTTGCAAACAAGGACGGCCGGCTCGGCGGTCGGGCCCTACCTTTGAAGCGCGAGTCTGAGTTCGTCTAAAAGCACAAAGGGCTCGGTCGCTGGGCGAGCTACTTCTTGCGCCAAAGAAATCAGCCGTGTTCCGCGTGCGAGGCAGGATGAAAACAATTGGTTACGCATATTCGGCGTGCTAAAATAACCACCTATGTCGATCCAAAGGTCGAGCGAACGGTCGGTTATGAAAGGAAGATGGAAATGCGAGTGACGACGTGTGCGGTTGTTTTAGGCGTGCTTTTCGCGGGTTTGAGCACGGTCTGTTTGGCGCAGACAGAGACGAACAAAGTGAAGAAGTCGTATGGTCCCCCGGGGCGGTTTGAAAAAGAGATTAAGGCTTTTGAAGCGGCGGATCAGAAGGCGTTCCCTCCCGCGGGTGCGATTCTCTGTATCGGCAGCTCCAGCATGCGGATGTGGCACCCGACGATTAAAGAGGACCTGTCTCCTCTGACGGTCATTCCGCGCGGGTTCGGCGGCAGCACCATGAGCGAGGCGGTGTATGTGGCCGATCGGATCGTGACGCCGTATAAGCCCCGCGCTGTCGTTTTGTACGAAGGTGACAACGACATCGGGTCAGGGATTGAGCCTGAGCTGGTTCGGGACACGTTCATCGCTTTCGTGAAAAAAGTGCAGGCCAGTCTGCCGGATGTGCGCATCTACGTGCTGTCGGTGAAGCCAAGCTTTTTGCGCTGGAAACTGTGGCCGAAGATGCAAACAACGAACCGGCTGTTGGCGGAGGCCTGCGCGAAAGGCTCGCGGCTGACGTTCATCGATGTCGCGACGCCGATGCTGGATGCACAGGGCTATCCGCGCAAAGAGCTGTTCAAGGCGGACAACCTGCACATGACGCGTGCCGGCTACGAGCTGTGGCGCGACGCGGTCAAGCCCGTGTTGCTCAACGGGGAGCTTGCGTCCGAGCCGAAGAAGTAGGGGCGCGAGGGCACGCTGCCGACGACTTCTCAAAGAAGGCGGCTTCTGTTTGGAAGCCGTTGGCCCTGCAGAATTCGGCCAGCTTGTCGTAGCGCTCAACAGGATCGGCACCCGTGGCCCAGCAGACCTTTGCCACGCACTCGGGACAGCACCAGAGCGGCCTGCGGTCCGATTCCTCGCGGTTATTGCTTCCGCACATCACGCACTCGTACTTTGTGCAATGATACATCGAAAACATGTGGCCAGCCTCATGAACGGCCGTTTTGATGGTCCGAAGCAGGCACAGCTTGAATTCGTCGCCGCCTTTGTTGGCGTCGCCATTTCTGTAGATCGACCAGACGCCCACCCGGTCGCGTAGGGTGGCCTCGCCGAAAACAAAGTTCCAGCCTTGTCCAGGCCAGAGGTCTGACGACGTCAATGCGATGTACATGGCTGCGTCATCGGGCAGCGCTGGCCTCAGTATTTTTTGAAGCACGTGACTCGTCAGTATCTGGTTCATTCCCCACTGGGGGTGCTTTCGCTTCGCCTGGGCAGGCACAGTGGAGAGCGCCATGTCCCCCTTGGTTTTGACGGCCAGGTTGAAGAACCTGCCCATGTAGTCGGCCGTCAGTTCGAGAACTTTCCTTTGGTTCTCCGTGAAGTCGCCCAGCGGCTGAATATAGATCACCTTGCGCTTGTCTGTCGGAGTGATCGGAGCGGACACCAAATATTCGTTGAAGGTCTGTCCCGGCTCGTGATGCTGGGCAAGCCAGTCGTCGGGTGCCGGCTTGCCGAGCAGCCTGTGGAGGGGCTTTAAGCTGTCGATGAGCGCTCCATACGTTTGCAGGGCCAATTTCTGCCCGTCAGACAAATTCGCCTTTGCACAGCCGGCAAAAATGCACAGTGCGGCGGCGACTGAGGCGCTACATGTCCATGTCATCTGTAGGCTCCTGAGGCTGGCGTGATCTTATTTCACTTCGCTGCGCTTTTCGACCAGTTGCGCCATTTCTTCGGGCGTGATCTCTTCGACGCGGATGTTGTCGAAGTAGTAGGTGCCATTCGGCCAGTAGGCGTAGAGACGGACTTTCATCTTCTGGATTTTGGGGGACTTGGCCGTGGGGTTGAATCCGATAGAGAAAGTGCGCCATTCGGTTTTACTGTGGCTTTTGGGCTCGAGCCGCGTCTGATAGCCATCCACGAGGATGTTGCGCGTGGGGTGGATGAGAAACCCTTTGATCCACACGAAGGGCTTGCCGTCGCCTTTGAAGTCCGCAGAGAGCTTGTAGTTCTGGCCGGGCTTGCAATCGATCAGTTCAGAGTCGAGCATCACGCCCTCGTTGCCGCCGATGCTGCCGTAGCTGTTCGGGGGGATTGGCCTTTTCGCCGGGGGCTTGAGTGTCGGGTCGGCCTTGAAGGCTGCGGCCCACTCCAATGCTTGGTCGCGGTCGACCATCGTGTCCATCTTCACAATCCGGCCACGGCCCTCTTCAGTCTCGAAAAAGCTCGTGAGTCCGTCGGGATGCTCCCAGTGCTCGGCGAAAGTCACACCTTCGTCGAAGGTGCCGTTCTTGATCAGGTTTTCGCCCGCGAGAAGAGGGGCAGACAGGGCGGCCAGAAACGCGGAGATCGAGAGGAGGTGTGTGCTCATGCGGGAGTCCTTTGCTGTACTGTTCAACGCCTCATTCTCCGGCGTCTGGTTCGGCAAGGGCGCGGAAATAGGCGTCGACGCTCGACTCGTAGCCGTCGGGTGTAGATTCGTTGCTTGGGTGGCGGATGGTGGAGATCCGCTTGGACTGGGCGCCGCTCTTTTCAGCGCCGCTGTTGACTCCGGCTTTCATCGCGGTCCTCGCGTCTTTGAGCGAGGAGAGCAGCTCGCTCGCGACCTGCTTCACCTGCAAGCCTTGGCCGGATGCGCGGTACTTCTGGATCAGCTCCATCTTGTTGACGGCCTCTTCCAGATCGCCGGTGGGCAGGTTCCGCACATTCAGCTCGCGCATCAGCGCCTCGGCCTTCTGCTTGAGTTCAGCCTGCTTGCCCGGCAGACGCTGCTGCACGTCGGGCTTCTGAGTGGGCGTGATGCCGCGCAACCCTTCGCCGCCGAGGCCGGACTGCTTGCCGCCGCCGGTCGCTCCGCCCTGCGGGTCTTTGGAGCTGTCCTTGACCGTGCCCTTCTCGAAGGGGGACTGCACGAGGCGTGTCGGCGTGTCGCGTCCGCCCTTGCCGGTGGCCTCCTGCTCGACAAACTGTCCCGAGGATTTCCCTGAGCGTCCTTCTCCCGATCGTCCGCTGACTTCGTTGTTGTTGGGCATGGAGTTGCCTGTGACGCCTTTTGCTGACATGTCGTTCATGTTGCCGTCGCTCGCGCCCCAGCCGACGCCTTTATCCATTGAACTCAGAGAGGAGTTGGACGAGTCCTCCACGTCCTCCATGTCTTTCACGTCATCGATCAGGTCGCCGATGATGTCCGTCAACTCCGCAGGCAAGTCTTGCAGCGGCACATCCGGGGTGACGCCGGCCTCCTCGCCGTTCCACTTGATGTTATCCTTGGAGTCCGCGAGCCAGCGTTCCAGATTCGTCGTGATGCTTTCCGCCTGTTCGCCCAGCAGCTCCTCGTTGACGGTGGCGATTTCGATGTGCTTCTTCTCGAGCACTGCACCCGCTTTCTGCAGTTCCTCGACCATCTCGACCATCTCGTCGGCCATTGTAGAGTTGGAGAAATCCTGGTTCGCCACTTTGGATAAATCGTTGAAGGCGGCCTGAAAGAACTTGGCGTACTCCTGCTCTTTGGCGGCCAGATCGCCCAGCAGTTTCTCTTCGGCCTCTGTCCAGTCTTCTGGATCTTTCTTGTCGATGGCTTCCGTGTTGTCCAAGATTTTCCGCTGTTCATCCTTGAATTTGGAGAGGTCGTCCTTGAGCTTCTGCAGCTTATCGAAAAGTTTCTGATCTTGGTTTTCTTCAGCCAACTGGTCCTTCCGCTGCTCGTCCATCACTTTGTCGTGGCTGATCAGGCCGAGGATGCGCTGCAAGGCTGTGACGATCCCGCTCTGCTTCAGGACGACGTCGTTGAGTTCGGCCCTGCGGTGTTCGGCGTCCAGTTCGGCGATGGAGGGTATGTGGCGGATAAGCGGTTCGGATTGCGCGGTGCGCAGTTCGGAGATGCTGTCAGACAGGCCTTTCTTGATCTTTTTCTTCAGAAGCAGGTCGGAAGCCAGCGTGGCACCGAGGACGATCTTATCGTGGACGGACTGCTGGCGTTTGTGAACCAGATGGCTGACGCGGTCTCTGCGGTCTTGTTCGATTCGAACGGCCAGCCAGTCGCGCAGCTCCTTCTCTTGGTCGAGCGCTTCGGTGAGAACGGTGAAGAGCCGGACATAGGGGTCGTCTTTTTCTCCCGCGACCATCTCTTTCGTGAGATCGACTACGTGGAGGGTGAGCGGCGTCAGCACGATGCCGGCCTGAGGCGGCGTGTGATTGTCATAGACTCTGGCCCAGACCTTGTAGCTGGCGTTGCGGGCGAAGGTGTCTTCGGAGATGGACAGCGAACTGACCTCGCTGCGGTCACGCTTGATCTCGCGGTAGTTGATGCGTTTGAGGATTTTTTCCTCCTGATTCTGCATCGTGTAAAGCTCCAGCGCCGCGACACCGAAATCGTCGCTCTCCTCGATCGTCAGCGGAAGTGTTTGGCCCGCGCCGATCTCCACGTTCAGCTCCCGGTTGAGGAACCTAACCTCGGGGACTTTATCGGCGGTCACCTTGAAGCGGCACTGCCAGACGCCGGTATGCATCAGACCCTTGGCGTCCTTGACATCCACCGACACGGCGGTGTCCGCGAGCAGTTCGAACGCCAGATCAGACCCTGCTCCGGCAACCTCTTTGCCATCTCGGTAAAGGCGGATCTGCTGGTTGCGGTCAGGTGCTGTCTTCACCTGAATCTGGGAGCCTTTAAGGATGTCCGACTCCCGCTTGTGCGGGCTGATCTGCGAGGGCTTCTCGCCGGTATAGGCGGGCGGGGTAACGGTCACGGTGAGGTGATCTAGACGGGGGCGGCGGATCACGGCGACCGTGTACCAGCGGCTGACATCGTTGCCGTTCTTGACGGCGTAGCGCGTCTCGCGCGAAAGGTCGCGCATCTCGAAGGCGAAGCCGTCGGCTTCCGAGCGCATGGGGTAGAGCAGCGGTGCGCCGCCGTCTTTGACCAGAATGTCGAGCCCTCCGACCGGCCGGTCGAACTTGGTGGCCGCGGCATGGATCAGGCAGGCGCTGCCCTCGATCACCTCCGCGTTGCCCGGCGAAACGGAGAACTGGGTGAAGTTGAGCGGCATCACTTCAGTCGCGGGATTGAGGTAGCGCAGGAAGGCATTTTTCGCGTGTGATCCGAACGGGATTGCGTAGGCCAGGAAAAGCAGCAGGCCTGCACCGCACAGTTTGCCGGCCGGTCTGAGGTGGGCGTGTTGCCACACGTTCCGGAAGTCCATGCCGATGCAGGATGACTCGGCGCTCTGGGTGAAAATGTCTTTGATGAACCCAGGGATCGCGGGGTCGCGGTCGAAGTGGACTGCGTTGATCAGGCTGTTATCGGCGATGCCGTAGCGCTGCTCCAGGTAGACGGCCATTTTGGCGGCGTCGATGGGATTGCGCCAGTACAGGAAGTAGAGCCGGGCCAAGCCGCCGACGATGCTGCCGAGGAAGGCCAGCGTGATGACAGCCCGCACGGTGGCTGAGAGGTTGAAGAGGTTGTCGGCTGCGAAAACGACAGCCAGCGACAAGGGAATCGCTGCGCCTGCCAGTAACAGCAGACGGAGTGTGAGACTGAGACGGCGGTGAAGCGCCGCTCTACTCAAGGTCGCGTATAAAGGTCCACTCTTCATGGCTTCCTGTGCCTGACTGGATGTGGCAGGTGCTGCCGGGCGTCACGGCGTCCAGCGCCTTGCCATACATGAGTTTGCGGTTTTTCTCGCCGCCCTTCTGTTTGTGGCGAATCAGGATGTAGTGGCGGTCGAGCTTCCAGTCGGGATCGGCGAGGTGCCAGCCCCAGACCTCCAAGTGCCAGAGAAAGCCGCCCGGCGTCCACTTCTCCGCTTCATAGAATTTGTCCCGACGCTGGTAGACGAGCGCCTTGGCGAAACTGCGATTGCCGCGGAGACGCAGGATCCAGCGGTCATTGAAGAAGTCGTCGGCCAGAGGGAACTTCGTGTTGATCGCAGCCAGATCGCCGTCCTGAAACGCGCCGCCCGAGGCCGCCTCACGAGGCGTGGCGTCGGAGTGCCCGACCAAAACATGCGAGTCGGTCAGAATGCAGAGGTCGTAGCTGCCGGGCAGCACGGTGCCGAAGTCGAACTGGTTGTCCTTGGCCACGCGGGCGAACAGCACCTGGCCACGTTCGTTGTCTAAGGCGGTGACAGACTCGACGTGCCCGAAGCCTTCGACGCTGCCGCTGATGGAGCCGCCGCCTTCCAGCGCATTGGCGGTCATCCGAATGTTGCTGACGTAAACGACATCCGAGAGCTTCTGCTCCATCGTCCCCTTGATCTGGCGCTCGAGAAAAACCTTTTTTGTACCTTCGTCGGACTTGAGGTTCATGGCCGCGGAAATGATGTGTCCGGTCAGGGTGCCGCCACTCACCAGCGTGATGCGCGTCTTGAAGTTAATCAGCGGGTACTGGCCTTCGAGATAGACCTTTTCCGCTTTGCCCGACTCTTTGAAGACCCACGGCCGCTCCATACTGTTGGTTTCAATCTGATGGTCGATCGACAGGATGTCGCGGAACAGGACTGTCCGCTGCCGGTCTTCGCCGAGCGGCACAAGGGTCAGGGGGCGGGCTCCGATGAGGCTCAGGTTGCCGGACAGGACCGTACCGTCTGAAAACGTGATGACCGCCGGCGACGGAACTGTCGCGGCGGAGGAAAGGCCGGCGAAAAAGCAGATGACCAGAGCGCCCGCCCATTGGCGGGCCGCACTCCCTTGCGCCCGTTCGCATCTCCGGTTTCCGGTTTCCAGTTTCAAGCTTTTCGCCCTTTCTGCGCTCCAGTCTAGAACAGGTTAAAGCGACGCCGCAAGAACCATTCGGTCAGCAGCAACAGCACGGCCGCGAGAAAGAAGGCCGGGTTTTCAAAAATGAGGAACTTCTCGCGTTGGATGACATTCTTGCGGACCGCTTCGCTCAGCATGTCCTCGAGCCGTCCAGCCTCGTCGAGCCCGAAGATGTGTTTCTCGCTGCTGTAGGTTCGGAACGCCTCGCGGTCTGAACGGATGCGGGCGTTCTCTCCCAGAACATCGCCGACCAGCAGGAGCTTGTAGCGCATGCGGAGAACCTCCTGCCCGTCCTGCGAAGAGACCCGGAGCACGTAGCGCCCCGGCTTCAGCCCGGCCAGTTCGCCCATGAAGCAGTCGGTCTTCTTGTCGAGCGAAAGCGTTTCAACGGGAGTGTCGCTATCGACTGGGAAAACATCCGCCTTCACGGTGACCGTCTGGTTTGTGCCTTGCGGGTGCCGTGCGATGGCCGTGACGGTCACACGTTCGTCCGCGGCCAGTTCAGTCTTGGGCAGGGACACTTTGAGCAGGTCGGCGTCCTCGTCAAGATTCTTGGCGAACGCAACGAGCTGACGCCAGAAGCGCCCGAAATTGTCGTCCCGCCTGTCGGGCGCACCCCACTGGGAGAAGGCGTTGCTCAACAGGGCGATGACTTTTCCCCGGCCATAAGGTTGCCAGACGAGCAGGGGGAGGCGTGACTCTCCCTCAGCCCACAAAGCAACCTTCGCGTTCGCCTTGATGTCCTTGACCTGGTTGATCCCGTTGATCACCAGCTCGGGCGAGTTCTTGTTGTCCGCGATGATCTGCCTGATCTGTTCTGAGAAAGCGGCGTCCGCGGCTGGATCGGGCACGACCCTGAAGTCGCCGGAGCGGAAAGAGTCCTCGAGATTGACGACAGGCAGGAGCCGCTGCAGGGGCGAGTCCGCAGGGATTTTGCCGTAGGAGTCGGTGCCCGCCAGACAGATCAGGGAGCCGCCCTTGTTGACGTATTGTTCCAGCACGAGGGACTCGGCGGGCGACAGCAGTTCGCCGTTGTGCGCCCCAAGAATCAGGCAGGTCACGTCTTTGAGCTGGTCGGCGTTTTTCGGCAGGCCGTTGTTGAAGGCCGCGTTTATCTTGCGGCCGCGTACGCGGTAGTTTTCGCCAGCAACCTTGTACACGGCGGTGAACGCGCCTTCCTCCTCTTTCAGAAACTCGCGGAGCAGCGGGCGGAAGCTGTTGTTGAGCAAGGGGAAGTAGGCGGCCACCTCGTCCTTTGCTTTCACGACCTCCACGGCGAGTTCTCTGTGGTTGTTCAGGGCAGACACCTCGTCTGGGAAGGTTTGGCACTCGATGCGGATCACGTGGACACCGGTTTTGGGGAGGACCGTCTTGACCGTTTCAGTGTGAGCCCGTCCGCTGCTCAGTTTCAGTGTGGCGGTGTGAACCGGAAGGGCATCGACGGACACGCTGAAGGTCGCTTCCTTTTCCTGAGGATAGCCCTGCAGCAGGAGCGGAATCTCCAGCGTCAGCTCTTCACCCTGATTGACTTTGTCGGGGCACTTGAACGGCTCGATGCCGAGATCCCGAGCCTTCGCCATGTCCGTGCCAGCCTGGACGCTCAAGATGGGGACGGCGAGCTCGCTCCCCTTGAAGCCGGAGGTGTCGATGCCGTCGGTGATGAGCACGACGGCGGCGGTCCGGTTCAGGCCGATATCCTTGTCGATGCGGGCGAACGCCTGCTTGAAGTCGGTGCCGCCCTCGGGTTTCAGCGCGCCGAGTTCATCCGTGCCTGTATGCCGCTGAGTCTGGTTGTTGAACGAGTATGTGGCGATGGGGTAGTCGGCCAGGCGTTTGAAGCGGTTCTTCTGCAGGAAAGCTACGGCTTGCGAGAGACGCGATTGCTCGTCGCGGAGATCCTTGGTGGCCATCGAGGAAGAGCGGTCCAGCAGGAAGACGAGGTGCGATTTTTCGAGGTTGCGGTCCTCGATGATATGGCCCGGGCAGAGCAGCATGAGGGTCACGCACGCGACGCTCAACATACGCAAAGTCAGAAGCAGTTGATGCTGCCACGGCTCCACGGCGGGGTTGCGGTGCCGGTACGAATAGACCGCCGCGCCAGCCGAGAGAAGCAGCAGGAGCAGGATCAGCCAGGCGGGCAGCAGAGGATAGAAGGAGATCGTCATTCGGCCTCCTTTCCGGTGCGCGTTTCGGCTCTTCTGCCCGAGAGCAGGTAGGTGTTGCCGACGACGAGTTCGAGTAGCAAGAGAACCAGCGCAAGGAAAAGGAAGAAGCCCGTCAGGTCGCTGCCTTGGCGGTAGGTACGGATCTGCGATTCCACGCCCGCGTCGGTTTTAAGCACGGTGACCGAGGCTGCAACGATGTCAGTCATCTTTCCGCTTCCCATGCAGGCGAGGTCGCTTTCGGCGGGCACGGGGTTGATGGCGATGCAGCGCGGCGCGGCGCGTTCAGCGGTGAGGACGCCGGGCTGCCAGGTGTCTGCAAACACCGCTTCGCCTTTTTCCACAGGAATACGGAACAGCATGCCATCGCTGTGGCTAAGGGCGATGTGCGTGTCGGCGGGTGATAGCGCGGTGAGGCGAAGGAGCGCGCCGCAGGCCGCGCCCGTGTTCTGTTGAGGGTCGTGGGCTGCGTAGGTGAGCAGGTGGATCATGGCGATGGGGAACGACTTCAGTTCGGGCCAGTTGCAGTAGTCGCGGCGGCACGAGAAAGCGCACGCGATGAAACTGCCCGCGCCGACTTTCTCTTCCGCCATCACGACGTGGCCGCGGCTCTCGGCCATCACGACGGCCGAGGGGGAGAGCGTCAGCTCGTGAATGCGCTGCCACTTGAGCAGGTCCATCTGCAACAGCGCGTTTAAGGCGTTCAGGGGCCCTTTGAACTGGAGGCCGTTGAAGTCGGCCTGCTGCTTGGCTCCGAAGAGGTGCTGCAACCGTTTGTCCTCAAAGGACGCGAAGGTTTTGTCATCCACGTCGGTGCCAGCAAAGACGATCACGGTGCCGCCGCTAACCATATAGTGTGTGAGCAGGGCCGCGGTCTGCGTGCTCAGCGGCTGCGGGTTGGCCATGACGACGGTGTGGTGTTTCTCCAGTTCCTTCGGAGCAAGCTCTTGGACGAAACCTTGCTCGGTCTGGATGCCGTTGAGCGCTTCGCCTTCGCCGGGGTCGATCGCCAGTTTTAAAAAATGGAAAGGGCGGACGCGGCTCAGGATGTCCGATTCCAGCAGCAGCACGCGGATGTTCTCGCAGACGTTGACGGTGAAGGTGCGGCAGTTGTCCAGCTCCAGATGCCGGTCGGTGATCTTGACCGCGCCGCTGAGAAAACCGGCCCGGTCCGGCACGTAGTCGAAATGGCCCTCGGTGGCTTCGCCTGCGGGAACGGTGACCGTGACGGTGTTGCGCGTCTCTGTGCCGACGGTCAGGCTCACCTCCGTGTCGCGGGCATTCTCGCCGTGGTTCCTGATGGTGTAGGGAATCGACAGGCGCTTGTTGACCATCTGCGGGCGGGGAGAGAGTTTAAGGTTTTCGACCGACAGGTTTTCCAGTGTGCCGCTGACCGGCAGAAAGTAGATGCGCAACCCCTTCACGGCATCGAGCTCCACCGGCTTCGAGGGCGCCTGGTTGCGCTGGAAATCGGACAGAACGTAGATCTCCCGGTTGGGGTTCCCTGCGGAGGCCAGATAGCTTACGGCCTGTTTCAAGGCTGCGCTGTACGAGCCCGTGCCGCCGGTCACCCGGGCGTTCTCGAGTTGCTGTCGCACCAGTTGGCGTTTGCGCGTCATCGCCAGTCCCTGCCGCCCCGATACGAACACGAGGGCCGCGCCGTCTCCCTCGGAAAGCGTGTCGAGAACCTCTTCCGCTTTCTGCGAGGCCAGTTCGAAAGCGGTCGCGCCCGAGCCGATCTTGCGGTCCATCGAGAGGGTGTCGTCGAGAATGATGACCGCGTTGGTCTTGGCGGACAGCGCGTAGGGCATGCTTTGGAAGAGCACGCGGGAGAGCGCGAGCACCAGGCAGAGCAGCGCGAGGGTGCGGATCAGCAGCAGCAGGATTTCGCGCAGGCGGCGGCGGTGGGCCAGATAGCGTTTGCGCTGTTGGAAAAACTGCAGGGTTGAGAACGCCACCTTGGCTTTGCGGCGGCGGAAAAACAGGTGGAGAAGGACCGGCAGCGGCACGGCCAGCAGACCCCAGAGAAAGATGGAATTGGCAAACTCCATCAGAACAGCTTCTCCCGCTTATGGAAATAGGCCAGCAGGGCGCGGTCGAAGGCTGTGCCGGTGCTCAGCGTCTCGAAACTCATGTTCATGCGGCCGCAAAGCTGTTTCATGTTCTGAACGTAGCGCCTGATGTCCGTCAGGTACGCTTCCCGGCAGTCGTCGCTTTCGAGCTCCAGGATTTCGCCGGTCTCCAAGTCGCGGAATTCGATCAGCCCCCGGAACGGGAACTCCAGCTCCATGGGATCTAGAACTTGGAAGAGAATGACCTCGCAGCTCTTGTGCTGGAAATGGCGAAGGCTCTGGATGAAAGCGGAATTCATGTCGAAGAAATCCGAGAAGACAAGCACGATGGAGCGGCGGTGAACCTCTTCGGCGATGCGGTGGAAACAGGGAGCGGCGTCTGACCTGCCCTCGGGAACGAGACCCTCGAGATGCGACAAGAGCGACAGCATATGCACGCGCGAGCACTGAGCCGGAAAATAGGTGTGGATCTTGTCCGAGTAGGTGAAGAGTCCGACGGCGTCTTTCTGCCGGTGCATCAGATAGATGAACGCGGCGGCCAGATAGCAGGCGTAGTGGAACTTGTGGGACTTTGCGCTTCCCAGCGCCATCGAGCCGGAGCGGTCGAGCACGACATAGGTGCGCGTGTTGGTCTCGTCCTCGTACTGTTTGACGTAGTAACGGTCTGTCTTTGCGTAGGCCACCCAGTCCACATGCTTCACCGGATCGCCCGGGCAGTACTTGCGGTACTCGGAAAACTCAGAAGAGAACCCGTGATACGGCGAGCGGTGCAGACCCGTCAGCGTTCCTTCGACCATGGCACGCGCCACCATCTCGATGTTTTTCAGGGTGTCGAGCGTGCGCGGTGTGAGCAGGGCTGTATGGGTGGGTGAGGACATGGGGGGGAGACTGAATGACCGATAACCAACAAGGAGTAACCAAGGATGAAACAAGGAGAGGGGGCGACCCGCCGGTCGCCCCACACACATCACACGCCTTGACTGTCCGGTTCGGGGACATGCTTCAGGAGGCGGTCGATGATCTGGGTTGCGTCGATGCCGTCGCCTGCGGCGTGGAAGTTGCAGGCGATGCGGTGTGCCAGCACGGAGTGCGCGTTGCGGCGGACGTCGGCGCAACTGACGTTGATGCGGCCTTCCAGCGCGGCCCAGGCCTTGGCAGCCAGCACCAGGTACTGGCCGGCGCGGGGGCCTGCGCCATAAGTCAGGTTCGTCTTTACGAAGTCAGGAGCGTTGGGCTCGGTCGGCCGGGTCATGCGCACCAGGTCGATGCAGTAGCCAAGGACATGGTCGCTCACCGGGATGTCGCGCACGAGGCGCTGAAGCTCGAGAATGGACGCGCCATTGATCAGCCGGCTCAGCTTGATGTCGCGGTTGGCGGTGGTCTGCCGAAGAATCTGGATTTCCTCGGCACGCTCGGGATAGTCCATGCGCACGAGGAACATGAAGCGGTCGAGCTGCGCCTCGGGCAAGGGGTAGGTTCCCTCCTGCTCGATCGGGTTCTGTGTGGCCAAGACGAAGAAAGGCTGCGGCAGAGGGAAGGACTTACCGCCGGTCGTAACGACGTTCTCCTGCATGGCCTCCAGCAACGCGGCCTGGGTTTTCGGCGGGGTGCGGTTGATCTCGTCGGCCAACAGCAGGTTCGTGAAGACTGGGCCTTGGACGAAGCGCAGCGTGCGGCGGCTGCTGCCGCTCTCCTCGTCGAGGATTTCGGTGCCGGTGATGTCAGAGGGCATCAGGTCGGGGGTGAACTGGACACGGTTGAACCCGAGATCCAGAACCTCGCCCAGGCTGCGCACCAGCAGGGTCTTGGCCAGACCCGGGACGCCCAGCAGCAGACAGTGACCGCGAGCAAGAATGGCGATCAACACTTGGTCGATCACGGCTTCCTGCCCGACAATCGTTTTCCCGATTTCATCCTTGAGTGTTTTGTGGACTTCCGCGATTTGTTTGAGGCGCTCTGGCAAGGGTACGGTCATAGGGATACCTTTTGGGCTGTTAGGTGTTTAGGCTGTTAGACTGTTAGGGGGCGGCGCAGAAGATTGAAAAACAAAGGCTCTTGATGCCGCAGGAACGATGTGTGTTCGCACTTCCTATAATTCCCCTGACAGCCTTCGTCGCTTCTTCAATGTGTGAGACAGTAGGTCACGAGGTCGGCGCCGAGCAACAGGGAGTCGCCGGATTCGTAACCGTAGGACAGCGGGTGATCGTCGCCCTGCCAGCCGGCGGCCAGGTCGAAGGGGCTGCAGATCACATTGTAGTTGTCGGCGACCTTCAGACCTTCAAGGACCGGGGTCGAGAGCGAGGGATACTTGGCTCGGACGGTCGGCGTGTAATGAACCCGGTCGATTTTGAACGGGCCCTGCTGGTAGATCGCATGGTCCAGCGGAATCTTTTCCAGCGCGCGGTCGGGATAGAGACGTTTCAGTTCCCGATAGACCGAAGAGTGGAATTCATCGAGGCCAAGCGAGTTGTCGATCAGAAGGTAGCCGCCGTTCTGCAGGTAGCGGCGCAAGGCGGAGAGCTCGGCGTCATCGAAGCTGAAATCGCTGATGCCCGAGAGGTAAAGGAAACTGTATTTGTTCAGCGGGTCGGTGTCCAGTTTGACCGTGCGCACGAGGTAGTTGGCCTTGACGCTCAAGTTCTTCTTCATGAACCGGAGCAGGTTGTTCGCGCCGCCAGGCTCGGTGTTCCATACGCCGCTGGTTCGGATTTGGGCGAAGACGACCGGATCGCTGTTCTCCTGCGTATCCTCCTCGCTGTACACCTGCGCCTTGGCGTGCGACTGGCCGACGCGGAAGTAGCCCATGGAGTACGCCACGAGGTTCAGTCCGATCCGGGTCGCCGATGGGTGGTCATAGTAGTCCGCCATCTTGATCAGGTCGGGGGCTGCGTTGTCCCAGCCCGCCCCCAAGCCGTAGGGCGACACGACTGCGGCGACTCGCGAGCCGATATACACGCCGTCGAAAACAGGCAGCACTTCGCGCTTCGTCTTGGTGTTCATCTTGACGCTGTCGTCCACCATATGGAAGATCGGATGGTCTTCAGGCAGCCGGCGGATCTGGGCTTCGGGCAGCGTCTTCTTGAGTTCGGTGAGCGCCGACTTATAGAAGTAGGGTGAGCCGACGACCGAATCGAACCAAGCCATGCCGCCGGACAGCAGGTACTTGCGGAGGACCTCCCTCTGCTGGTCGGTGAAATTGAGCGAACGTCCGCCCGAGAAGTAGAGCACAGGAATTTCGGACGGCGTGGCGCTGAAACCGTCCAAGCTGGTCGTTTCCACCTTGTAGTCCATGTTCAGGTGTTTGTAGGACGCCCGCAGCAGTGCCTGACAGTCGGCGGGAACCATGTTCCAGTCGTAGACACGGGTGACTTCGCCGTTCTCCCACTTATAGTCCAGATAGGAACCCCAGATGACTTTTCCGATCATTGTGGAGGGGCTGGGCGGGCGTTTCTTCTCCGAGCGGCGCAGAGGGGTGGCCGGCAGGGGCAACGGCGGCACCGCCTCGCCTCCCTGGCGCATCTGTGGCTTCGCCTTAGGCGGCTGGCCGACCGGCCGGAGGAAGTCGTCTTCGCCCGCGCGGACGGTCGTGGCAGCTAGAATCGCAAGTGCGAGTAGAGAACCGGTTGCATAACTTTTCATCACATTACCCCCTTCGAAGATGGATTTGAGTATCCAATATCCAAGGCAAACATCGCACACCGCGGATCCTTGGTCACTGAATCGTAACTGTTGGACACTCGCCGTTTTATCAGGGTGACACTTCCCCGATTTTGTGTTCAATCTCGTCCAGTAACTTGCGCGCCTCGATCTCTTCCTGCGTCCAAGGGCTCTCCTTGCGGATCAGCGAAATCTGGTGCTTCGCCTGCGCCAACTGATTCATGCTCAGGTAAAGCTTCGCCAATTCCAGCCGCAACGCGGGCGTATACGTCTCGTCCGCGTCTGCCAACAACGCACGCTGCAAACAAACAACGGCTTTGCGGGGCTGTTTATTGCCGATGAGTGCTTGAACCTTCAAAAGATTCATCTGCGGCGAGGCTCGCTCCTCGGGTATTTCCCACTCGAGCATGTCCAAATCGCTCAGGCTTTCGCTGAATAAATGCTGGCTCAACAGGTTCTGCAGCCGGAAGAAACGGCTGTTGTAGTCGAACATGACATTCTTGTCTAAACCGCTGCCTGTGACCACGGCGTTGGGCTTGGAAATGGCCAGATACCGGCTGCGGGCAGTGGCGAAGTCGTCCAGCACCATGGCTGTGTCCGCGAGGTAGATGTCCAGCAGGCGCTGTTCCCAATCGATCAGGTCCTGCCGCCGGACCGCGGTGAGGATCTCTCGCGCTTCCTGCGGACGGTTGAGGCACAGGTTCAGCATGCCGCCGAAATGAAGCGCCGCCGAGGCGAGCGACTTGGGGTCTTTGACTTTTCCGAGAATGACGCGGAAGCAGCGTTCGGCCAGTTCGTACTGTTCGTTCACCTGTTGAACGCCGAGTGCCAGTTCGTTCATCAGCGGATACAGGTCGGCTTCTGGGATGCGGTCGGCGGCGGCGAGGACCCGCTCTGCGAACGCGGCCGCCTGCGGCTCCTTCAGAAAGAAGAAGTAGCCGTGGGAGATCAGCGCATAGCCCTGCGGCTGGATGCCGGACTCCTTCTCCTGCCGCACGGCTCGGTCCAGCAGGGCCAGCGCGCGGGCATCGTCGTTCTCGCTCTGCCCGTAGCGGGGCATGATGCGCACGGTCTGGCGGATCACCGACTTCTGGCCGTTGCCAAAGGTCGCGGTCAACGTGACGGTGTCGTCGCCACACGCGAAGTAGAGATGCTCCGCCTTCGCGCCGCTGCCCCGGGTGCCGTCACCGAAATCCCAGTCGTAGGTCGCGCCGGGCGCGTCCTTCGCGGGCGCGGCTTCAAACGTTAAGTCGTACAGGGCGTGTTCGCGAATGTTGACCATGTATCGGTTTTCCCAGATGAAGTCCGCTTGCTTCTGGCCCTCTTTCTGGGTGAGCGGACCGACATAGGCATAGGCGGCGCGAGTGAAGCACTCCGGCCCGATGACGAGGTGATTCTTCTCGTTGGGCGGCACCATGGCCGCAATCGCGAAGGAGTCGTTGCCGCTGTTCGCGTGCAGGTAGGTGAAGCGGTGCAGCCCCGCTTGCAGTGTCACCGTGCCGCGCTTACTGCCGTCGAGTCCCGGCTTAACCGGATGCTTGCCTGGCCAAGCGGCGGCTTCGCGGTCATCGACGAAGAGGAACGAAGCGTCGGTTGAGGCCACGCAGAACGCCGTCGGGCCCGCCTTTTCGATCTTCAGGAAACCATCGTAGAAGTGCAGGGCGTTCGTATTGGCTCCGAAGGGGTTGAACGAAGAGTAGACTTGGTCCTCGAACTCGCCGCCTTGAAACTCGGCTTTCTTCCAGAGCTCCGCAAACTGCGCCGAGGAGGTCACCTCCCGTCCGTCGTAGCCACGCACCAGATGCCTGAGGCCGGACAGATGTTCGAGACCCGGTCGCGGCAGCGTGGCGGTGGTCGAGGGATACAGGTAGAGCGTCTCTCCGGGCTTGGCGTCGAAGTGGAAGCTCATGCGGCTGCCGCACCGGTTGAGCAGCCCGAAAGGGCGTGGGGCGCCCTGCGCGTCGGTCAGTACGAAGCCGGTGAAGCGGTCGTCGAGGAACACGGCGGTCGTGGCGGTAATGGGCGCGTCGCCTGAGCCCTCCACCTTCAGCTCCTTGCGGAAAGCGCCATTCGCATCCTGCCAAGCGCCGCACGCCGACGGCAACAGCAACCCCCGCAGGCAAAACAGAGCGCTGATCAGAAATAACTGGCTTTTGAAATTCACGAAAAGTCCCGCCTCCCCCGTGTCGGGTCTTTTTCCCCAATCAATGTCGTGTATTGTGCATCAAACCATCAGAAAGGCCAAGCCAAGAAATTCGTGCCGGAGAAGGCAATCCATGGACAGCGGACGGGGTGGCGTTACGAATTCGCACCAAGCCCCATGTGTTGTCGCGGTTTGCTGGTTGAGAAACAACCTTGAACCGGAGGGATGCGGCGTATTATCATTTGGAAATGTTGAGCGTTGGTGAATCGGACAACAGGAAGGCGAGGCGGGTCATGAGGCGGGGTTCGACTTGTCAGGTTTGCGCGGCTGTGCTTGCGCTGTGTCTGATCGCTGCAGGGGCGAATGGCGAAGCCGTGTTCGGATTGGTCAGCCGTTCGGTCGCGGTGATCGGAGCCGGCGGAGGCAGCGGCAGCGGCTTTGTGCTACAGATGGAGGGCCGGAAGTACCTTGTAACCAACGACCACGTGTTGCGGGGCGGGCGGCCTTTCACGGCGGTTCTGCTGGACGGCAGGAAGCTGGCCTTCGACTCACTCGAAGTGGCGGAAAACCGCGATCTAGTGAGGATGGAAATCGTCGAAAAAGACGTGGCCGGTTTGGAGCTTGCTACGGCCGACTTTAAGATCGGGGACCATCTGACGGTGTTCGGGAACAGTGACGGAAAGTCAGTGGTCACGAGCCTTCCGGGCAAGATTGTCGGAGTCGGGCCGGAGTTGATCGAGACGGACGCGGCGTTTGTGCCGGGCAACAGCGGCAGCCCGATGGTGAACGACGCGGGCAAAGTGTGCGGCGTGGCCACGCTGCTGACGCTGGATCGCAACCCGGGCGATTGGACGAGAAAGGGGACGCGTTTCGAGGAGGTGCGGCGGTACGGCCTGAGGATCGACGGGGCGCAGTGGAAGGCCATTAAGCCGGAGCCGTACTTCGAACGGGTCGAGGTTCTGACGGACATCCGGTCCTATTGTCAGGATTTCTATATGCTCTGTTTCACTGATGCGTTTGTGGACAAGGGCGCCCAGCGGATGGTCTACAGTTTTGAGGGCAACAAGTCGCGATACAAACGGTGTCCGGGGCTGTGCAAGATCATCGCTGAGCACGCCGAGAAAGTGAACGAGTATCAGTGTCTGAGAGGCGACGCCGTTCGGAGCGAAAGAATTGCGAGCGGAGGCTCGCGGATGGGGCGGAGCGCTTACTCCAACTCCTCCCGTCAGGATATGGCGGAGGCGGAGAGGACGGCGGCGATACGGAAGATGCAGATCGAGCAGACGGTGGCGAAATTCAAAGCGTCAAACAGACGGGCGTATGACGAGCTTGCGAGACTGGTGAACGGGGAAGAGTGGTTTTCGGAGCGGATGAAAAAAGAGGCGTCGTATTATCTCGAGGCGATGAAAAACATGACGGATCCGCACGGACAGTAAAAAAGGAAGGGCTGGCCCGCATGGAGCGGATCAGCCCTTGTTTTGTGGAGTACTCTTCCTTGAGAATCAGAGGATTTCGCACTTGCCGCCGGAGCAGGCCACGGTCTGGGTGACCGTGGTGAAGTCCTGTCGCTCGATCAGCTGGGTGTAGTCGACCGGCAAATAGGTGCGGGTCAAGTCTTCCCACTGCTTGCAGGCGTTGACGCGCTTGAGGCAGCGGGTCATTTTCAGGACGTCGTTGTCGAAGTAATTCAGGGCGAACTTGTGCGCTCGGCGGATCCAGTCCTGCTTGCAGTGACGAACCACTTCAATCGCTTCGTAGACGCGTTTGGGATAGATCTTAGGCGTGGGCATTTCCAGGTTTTCTCCGCGTCCGAGCGTGCAGTCGCAGGCGGCCCAGAGGTTGTCGTCGAAGGCGTGTAGGCCGTCCACGATGAGGCCCGAGGCCAGCAGGGCTCCGACGCCATAGGTCGCGACGATCTCGTCGGCTGTCAGCACTTCGCAGAAGGGGGCCTGCGGGTAGTCGAGGTCGCCGCCGTCAGGCAGCAGCGAGATGCCGGCGAAGGCATAGCGGTGGTCGTAGATGAACGCGTCGACCGCATCCCACTCCCCGTCCTTGACCGAGATGGTGTTGGAGACGTTGTGGCTGAGCCAAGGCTGGGCGCACAGCTCGGGGCGCTTGCCGGCGTCGATCCAGTTCTCCTTGGTCAGCTTCACTTTCTGCAGCAGCTCAACGGCGTCCACGTCGCGCTTGGTGAGCGAGTCGGGGCTGGCTTCCACGCAGAAGGTGAGCACCACGTCGGTGCCGTTGGGGTTCCAGACCGATTTTTCGACGGCCTTCGGATTCTGCGCTTTGAAGAAGTCGACGAGCAGTTCATCCTCGTTGGCCTGTGCGCGGCGGAAGTAGCGTTTGGCGTGGTGGGGGTGGATGCCCGACGAGGTGCCCAGAATGCTGCTGGTGGTGCCTGCGGGCTTGACGCAGGTGGCGCGGGCGCAGAGATTGACGCCGATCCGCTTAGACACCTTCTCGTTGACCTCAAGAATGTACTTCGCCATTTCCTGCTGGAGCGCGGGGTCAAACGAGACCGCAGGGTGCTCCATCATGCCGGTCATGGAGATGCCAAGCAGCGCTTCGCGCCGTGCGATGCGCGTGCTGACCTCGCCGAGGTATTCGAAGTCGGTGTAGTCCGCCTGAAGCGTGCCGAGGATGGCCGCGGCTTGGCAGGCTGAGCGGAATTTCTCGGCGTTGTCGACGATGCCCATGTTGATTTCGCAGAGGTTGCAGAAGGCGAAGCCTGAGACGCCGTCGATCTGAGGGTAGAGGCCGATCTCGCCGCAGGGGTTGAAGGTCATGTCGACGTGGTCGGTCCAGACGAAGCCCGGCTCGCCGAACTCTTTGACGGACTTCATGAGCTTGGCGAACTGCTGGCGCGTGGTCTGGTTGCGCAGCAGGATGGCGGAGTTGTTCGAGCGCGCGCGCTGCGGGTTCTCGGTGAACCAGTTGCCGGTCTTGGCCGTGGCCATCAGATCGTCGTCTGGCGAGAAGAGGCAGATCGTGGCGCTGCGCCGCACACCGCCGGAGAGCACGGCGTCAGAGGCGTGCATGAGGATGTCATAGGCGTCGACTGAGCGCAGGCGCGTTTGTCCATCGGCGAGGCGCTTGTTCAGCAGGGTGCGGATGACCTCGAGACTGCGACGCAACGGCTCGGAGCCCGGCGCGCGTCCCATGCCGGAGGAGATCGGGCGGCCCTTGGGGCGGATGAGGGAGTAGTCGAAATGAACGATTTTCCCGACGTACTCGGGGAAGGGCTGCTCGGCGACGAAGTAGCTGGAAAGCAGGATGCCCAGCGCATCGGCCCAGCCTTCGATGGTGTCGGGAATGATAAACGTTGCGTTTGCGCCTGACGGCCTGGCGATGCCGGGGAGCTTGGCGATGTGGTGCGTCTGAACCGAAAAGCCGACGCCGCAACCGCAGAGCAATAGCCAGAGCGCCTCCTGGAAAAAGCGCGGCCTGTCGCAGTAGGAGGTGGTGCAGTTGTAGATGCGCGCGTGCTTGCGCAAGATCGGGTCGCCGCCGAACTGCATGGCGCGCTGGCTGCCGAGCACCATGCGTTTCTTCATGGCCTTCTCGCAGATGTCAAGCAAGTCGGAGACGTCGATGTTCTTTGAGGCGAAGTGACGACGGTGCATGTCGATCACCCGCGCAACCGCTTCCTCAAAGGTTTCGCGGCGCATTTTCTCGGGAATGTAACGGCTGTATTTGGAGGTGAAAACGTAGTTTTTAAGGGATTCGATACTCATGACAGGTCCTGCAGCAAGAATCAGTGAAAGAAAAGGAGAGTGAAGTTGATATTCCTAGCGAATGCCAGTGAACAGCGTCTATATATAGTAGTTGTGGTGTTTGTTGTCCACAATATTTTGTGGTTTTTCGTAAGTGGTTGCTGTTCAAGGAAATCAGCGGTTCGATTTTTGACTTCCGTTGAGAGGGAAGGGGCGCTATGATGAAAACATGATGGAAACGGGCTCAGTCGGGGTTCAAGGTTCAGCGGTCGGGGGGCCAGTGCAGGGCGAGTCATTCCCTTTCGCTTCCGAGTGCTTTAAACAGGGGTCTGCAGGCACGGTTCGAGGTCGGCTGGCGCCCAGTCCCACAGGCGCGTTGCATTTGGGAAACGCCCGGACTTTTATGATCGCTTGGTTGCGTGTCCGCAGTCAAGGCGGCACGCTGGTTTTGCGCATGGAGGACCTCGACCATCCCAAGAACAAGCCTGGCGCGGCAGCTGCGGCGCTGGAGGATTTGCGCTGGTTAGGATTCGATTGGGATGAAGGCCCAGATGTGGGCGGCCCGTACGCGCCCTACACACAGACCGCGCGCACGGCGCTGTACGCGCGGGCGTTGGAGGAGTTGAAACACAAGGGGCTGGCCTATCCCTGTGTCTGCTCGCGGCGCGATGTGGAGGCTGGACAGTCGGCACCGCACTCGGAAGAGGGCCTCTATTACCCAGGCACGTGCCGCGGACGTTTTGCGGACTATGAGGCGGCGCGCCTGACGTTGCCGGGGGGGCGTCTGCCCGCGTGGCGCTTTCGGGTTCTGGAGGGAGAGACCGTACATTTCGGGGATGCGTTCGTTGGGGCCTGTGAACAGGAAGTCTCAGCGTTGAGCGGCGATTTTGTTTTAGCGCGCGACCCCGTGGGCGCGGGCTATATGCTGGCTGTGGTGGCCGATGACGCGGCCATGGGCATCACCGAGGTTGTGCGCGGCGACGATCTCCTGTCAGCCACGCCGAGGCAGTTGCTGCTCTACAGCGCATTGGGCCTGACGCCGCCCGCTTTTCTGCACGTGCCGCTGGTGGTGAGTGAGGAAGGGCGTCGGCTGGCGAAACGGCACGGCGACACGCGGATCTGCGCGCTGCGCGAGACGGGCGTGCCCCCCGAGGAAATTGTCGGCCTGCTGGCTTGGTGGTGTGGATGGGCGGCGTGGGGCGAGCGTCTGACGCTGCGTGACCTGCTGCCGCGTTTTGACCTGCGGACGCTGCCGCGCGAGCCAGTGGTGCTCACGTTGCGCGTCAAGGAGGCGTTAGGAATTAGGAGCTAGGAGTCTGTCATGCATGAGTATCAGGCGAGTTCGGCGCGGTACGAGAAGATGCTCTACCGGAAATGTGGGAAAAGCGGCTTGAAGTTGTCCGCAGTCGGACTCGGACTGTGGCATGGGTTCGGCGCGGAGGAGAGCCATGACGACTGCTTCCGACTGGTCGCCGCCGCATTCGATCTCGGGATCACGCACTTTGATCTTGCGGATAACTATGGGCCTCCGCCGGGCACGGCGGAAACGGTGTTTGGAACGGTGCTTGGTCGCGAGTTCAAAGCATATCGGGACGAGCTGGTGGTGGCGACCAAAGCAGGTCATGCAATGTGGCCGGGGCCTTATGGGGACTGGGGCAGTCGCAAGCATCTGATGGCGGGGCTCGACCAGAGCCTGCTTCGGTTGCGTCTCGATTACGTGGACATCTTCTACCATCATCGGCCTGATCCGGAAACGCCGTTGGAAGAAACCATGTGTGCATTGGCGGACATGGTTGAGCAGGGCAAGGCGCTGTACATCGGTCTCTCTAAATATCCCGCAAAACTGTTGCGGCATGCGGTTTCGCTGCTGACAGAGATGCGTGTCCCGTGCGTGGCGCACCAGGTGCGCTACAACTTGTTGGAGCGCGTCGAAGTCGAACAGGAACAGATCCCGGCGGCAGCGGAGGCTGGGCTCGGCACGGTCGTTTTTTCGCCTTTGGCGCAGGGCGTTCTGACCAACAAATATGCGGACGGCGTGCCGGAAGGTTCGCGTGCGGCCCGGGGCAGTCCCTTCATCGAGCGCTATCTGCACGACGATGCGGTGGCTTATGCGCGGCGGCTACAGGTGATGGCCAAGGCGAGGGGGCAGACGCCTGCGCAGGCCGCGCTCTCCTGGGTGTTGCGCGATCCGCGCGTCACGTCGGCTGTGATCGGTGCGAGCCGTCCCGAACAGATCAGAGAGAACGTGGCGGCGTTGGACAATTTGATGTTCGACGAGACCGAATTGAAGGCGCTGGGCTGAGCGGGGAAGTCCGCAATATCCGAATAGAACGAGAAAGAGTTTCTCGTCTCAGGTCACGTTAGCTTTTTCAGGACGACTTGAAATCAATAGCCGAATTGTTGCCAGTAGAGCGTTTTGTAAGGATTCTGAGCGGGGACGTTCTGCGGGGTCTCATTTTCCAGGCAGGGACGGACTTCTGCCCACCACGCGTCGTAAGCCTCACGTAGTCGGGTGACCTCCTCCGGGTATCTCGTGGCGACATCCTGCTTCTCCATCGGGTCGGCTGCGATGTCGAAGAGCGTGATATTGTTCACGAAACGAAAGCGGGCGGTGCGGACCGCACACGGCTTGTATTTGGATTCATCGGGGTTGGTGCCGGGCTTCCAGCGTCCGACATGCGTGAAGAGCATGCGGTCGTCCCACGGTGCCTGCGGCGACTGCAACAGGGGCAGCAGCGAGCGGCCGTCGAGTTTCTTTCCCGCCGGCAGGCGGGCCCCGGCGAGGGCGCAGAAGGTCGGAAAGATGTCGATATGGGCGGCGAGTGCAGGACAGGTCGCGCCTTCGGGCAACACGCCTTTCCAGCGCGCGAGCAGGCCGACGCGCGTGCCGCCTTCATTGGGTGTGCCCTTGCTGCCGCGCATGCCGCCGTTGAAGAGGCGCGGCTGGCAGGTGCCGTTGTCGCCGAGGAAAATGACCAGCGTGTTTTCAGCGAGGTTCCACTCGTCCAGTTTGGCGAGCAGTTTGCCGACGTTCCAGTCGATGTTCTCCACCATGCCGCAGAAGCCCGCGGCTTCGTCGTCCAAGCCCGCCTCAACATGCCTTTTCTTCCATTTGTCGGGCGCTGCATAGGGGGCGTGCGGCGCATTGGTTGCAAGATAGCAGAAGAAGGGCTCTCCGGTTTTTCGGCGGACGTCGACCCACTGCAGGGCGCGGTCGAAAAAGACGTCTGTGCAAAAGCCTTTGGTGCGCTCGAAGGTTCCGTTGTGCCGGATCGCGGGGTCGAAATAGGTGTTGTTCGGGGCGTCGCCGCACGAGCCGGGATAGGTCTGGCCGATGCCGCCTCCGCCGTGGATGAAGACCTCGTCGAAGCCGCGCTTGCCGGGTTGGTAGGGCTCCTCGTCGCCGAGGTGCCACTTGCCGAAAATGCCCGTGGCGTAGCCTGCGGACTTGAGCGCCTGCTGTAGCGTGAAGGACTTCAGGCTCATCCTTTCGCGTTCGAAGATGGTGTGGGTGACTCCCGAGTAGAATTCATGGCGGCCGGTCATGAGCGCGCAGCGCGTGGGGGCGCAGGTCGGGCTGACATGGAATTCGGAGAACCAGAGGGAGTGTTTGCGCAGGGCGTCGATGTTGGGCGTGCGGATGTTCGGATGGCCCGTCCAGCCCATGTCGCCCAGTCCTTGGTCATCGGTCATGATGAAGACAATGTTGGGACGGCGCCCAGCCAGCGCTGTGGGTGCCGATTGAGCGGCGGCTGTGCCTCGGGCAGCCGCTGCGGCTGCGAGACTGAGCTGACGCAGGAAGATTCTGCGGGTCATGGTGCTTTGAGCTCTCCTTGGGGCAACGGACATGGGTCATCCATCTCTTTCTGAAGCTCGGACATGCGGAGCTTCAGTCTGGACAGTGTTTGCTTGGATCCAGGATCATCGGCCAGATTATGCATTTCGTGCGGGTCTTTCGCGAGGTCGAAGAGCAGGAAGACGTTGGGCTGAGGATACCAGATCAGTTTCATGTCGCCGACGCGGATCATGCGCTGGAGCTTCATGTAGGCGCCGTAGATCGCATCGTAATGGGCCGTGCGCTCGTCGCCGCGCACGAGAGGCAGCAGACTCTTGAAGCGCACGTGTGCGGGGACTGAGGCCCCTGCCAGTTCAAGCGAGGTGGGCATGATGTCCTGCAGGTAGACCGGTGCGTCGATCTGCTTGCCTTTCGGAATGCCGGGGCCTGCGACAAGCAGAGGAACCTTCATGCTGTGTTCGAACATGTTCTGTTTGCCCATGAAGCCATGCTGGCCCACGGAGAGGCCGTTGTCACCCGTGAGGAAGACACAGGTGTTCGACGCTTGGCCGGATCTCTCCAGCGCGTCCAGCACGCGTCCGATCTGCTGGTCGAGGTAGGTGATCAGCGCATAGTACTCCGCGCGGTGGACCTGCACGGCGTGAGGCGTGCGCGGATCGGGCGCGAGTTTCTCGTCGCGCAGGGAGTGGTCGCAGCCGATGGCGTCTTTGTAAGGGTTGGAAGGGAGGAAGTTGGGCGGCAATGCAACCTTGTCAGGCGGATAGAGGTCGACGAACTCTTTGGGGCTTTGGCGGGGGTCGTGCGGCGCGTTGAATGCGGCGTAGATGAAGAAGGGTTTGCGGCCCTGTTTATTTTTCGCTTCAAGAAAGGCGATGGCATCGTCTGCGGTCACCGCGCTCCAGTGCTTGCCGCCTTGCCAGTGGCCGCCGCGCGATTCATCCCACGGTTGCCACAGGTCGGGCTCGCCCTCTTTGGGCCGCTCGTAGGCGGCGTCGCAGGTGCCCGCCATGCCGGGGCGGACGTTGCGCACCTCGTCGAAGAGTTCGGCGGGTTGAACGCCGGTAATGTGCCACTTGCCTGTCATGCAGGTGCGGTAGCCAGCCTCGCGCATGAGCTGTGGCCAGAGGCGTTTCTGAGCGGCCTCTTCTTGGAGGTGCTTTTCGATGGCGCAGGCCTCCCAAAGGAATCGTCCCGTATTGAGCATGGTGCGGCTCGCAACGCAGATTGCGCCGTGCCAGCCGCCCTGGTTGTAGCAGTCTTTGAAGACGGTGCCGGAGGCGGCGAGGCGGTCGAAATTCGGCGTCCGGATTTCGCTGTTGCCCAGCGCGTGAATCGAGTCGAAGGTCTGGTCGTCCGTGAACAGCAGCAGGATGTTCGGGTTCCCGCGCGGTTCGGCGGCGCGGGCGGTGAGACAAGCGGTGCCGGTGAACAGCAGCGTTCTCAAAAAATCGCGTCGGTTCATCGGTGAGTCTCCATGGGCGCCGATTGAAGGGTGCGGCACAGCGCACAGGCGTCGCAGCCGGGTTTGGCGTTGAGGCAGAAATCGAGGTGGATCTGGAGAAGGCCCTGCTGCAACAGGCCGTTGGCAGCATAGAGCGCGGGGTTGTGGTCGCGGCCGAAGAGATGCAGGGCCGTCAGGCGCATGGGCGCGGAGAGGTCTTCCGGCGGCAGATGTTCGAGGACGTCTGGAGGAAGGTCACCCTCAGCTGCGGCAAAAGGAAGCGCGACGTTCGTCAGGATCGCGGCGGCGCGCGATCCGCCGAGCAGGGCAATGTCCTGTGTCGCATCGGGCGTTGAAGAGAACGCGAGCCTCCGGTTCCAGAACGGCCAGCGGCAACGCGCCTCGAAGCAGTCCAAAGCTTGCGAGTGCCAGCGCAAACCGCTCTCGCCGGCGAGGCGGTCGAGGTCGTTCAGCACATTGGATGTGCCGCTGAACAGGCAGGCTGCAGCCGCCAGTCGCCTCGCCGGCGCATTTTGCGGGCGGAGATTATGTAGCCTCCACGTGATGGCCTCCGGCAGAGTTTCGTTCGATTCGCGCCACCAGAAATTCCACAGTGCGCGGATAAAGCGCTGGCCCTCATCATCGGTCGCGATATCGGGTTGCGGCAAAAGACGCGCGGTGCCGAGCAGGCGTGCGAAGGTGATTTCGCGAGAGGCGCCGGCGAAGGCGGAGGCTGGCAAGAGCCGGGCGAGAGTACGGAAAGGCGTCTGGTTGTGCTTGAAGCCGAGAGCCGCCATGACCTCCTCGTAGAAGAGTTGGTTGCGGTCGCCGCTCTGTTCGAGGCGCGCGCGGATGCGGGCCGCTTTGGCTTGCAGGCGGTAGTGGCCTGCTGCGGTCAATACGGCGCTGGCGCGGTCGGGGCTGTTTTTCATAAACCTCTCGCAGGGCCGAGGCGTAGCGGGCAGAGCCGCGTGCGGGTAGGCTTTGAGATCGATGTCGTCGAGCGAGAGACCGGGCTGAGCCAAGACCGGTTCGGCCAGAGCGAGCGCGAAGACGCCAGCTGGTAGTGAGTGCGGGACAGGGCCGCGGAACCACGTGACATGAGCGACCACATGTGCGTAGGCTGGATCTGCCGCGTGATTGTGGGAGTCCCAGTCCGATGGGTGGACGTGAATCTCTACGTCGCCGCGGAGCTGTCGCGCGCCGGGCTGGATGAGCAGGGTCGCGTTAAGGAAATCGGGTCCGGCCTCGAGGTTCCACTCGCCGGGGTCGAGCACGGCGACTGTCTCGCCTCCAGGCAGCGGAAAGGATCCGGGACGGTAATGCGCATCGAACCAGAGGCACTGTAAATGGCGTTCGCTCCAAGGGAAGCCGATACGGTAACGAACATGAGGCTCGCGTACGCCAAGCGGCTGCTCGTCAAGCAGCCGCTCATAGACGTCAGCGAGAGGAAAAGGAGAAGTGTTCATTTTTCTCCGCCCGATAGCGCTCAACGTTCGGCGTTGTTATTCCGGCTATGCCATGTCAACTGCCGGCTTGCTGCCGCATGGTGTCGATCGCCTTCTTCCAAGCCTCTTCGACATTCTCTTTGGGCCAGCCGCACTCGCAAGAGACGCCGCCGACATAGCCGATGTCCTTCAGCGCCTTGAAGAAGCCGCTCAGGTCTTCGCCCTTGGTGCCGGGGGCCTTGCGCCCCTCCAGCTCGGCGATGTGGCAGTGGCGGATGCGTGCGCCAGCCTTGCGGATCGAGTCAGGGCCTTCGCTCTCCTTCAGCATGTGGTAAATGTCTGCGAGCAACTGGATGTGGGGCCGCTTGATCGCGTCCACGTACTCGATGCCCTCGGCGACCGAATTGAGAAGGTTCGTCTCGCCTTTGTTCAGCGGCTCCAGCACAACGGTGACTTTGCAGTCCTTGATGCGGTCGCCCAGTTTCTGGCAGAAGTCGATGAATTGCGCCTTACCCTTGGCCATGTCGAAACCATCGGGCACCTTGCGTGCGCCGCCGCTGCCGAACACGATGAAGGAGACGCCGGCCGCATCGGCGCGCTGGCACGCTTTGACCGCGTAATCCAAAGCGGCGCCATGGCTCGTTTCAGGCCCTGTGAGGTGGAACTTGCTGGGAATGAAACCGTTGCATGACCGGGTAGGGAGGACGCAGGACTTGATCTTCTCCAGTTCCGGCGCGTACTCGGCGTCTGGCGTCTCAGGCTTCAAAGATCCAGCGACACCGCCCTCAATGTACTCGTAGCCGAGGGCTTTCAGCTTCGCAGCTTTATCGGGTCCGGCGCATATGCCGAACATGATTTTGGGCGTGGGCTTCATCGCATGCGCTATGTCAGCGCTTCCCACGGCACCGGCTGCGGCCAGTGCCTGCAAAAAGGTTCTACGGGTCAGAGTCATATGGAGATTCCTGTAGGTTTTAGAAGGTGATCGGTTAGACTGCGAGGAGTAGGTTTCTGAGGCCGGCCTGGAAACCTGGCCGTCTAAACCGCTAACAGCCGTTCTCTTTCTCAGTAGCCCTTGAACACCTTGCCGCCGACCATGACCTGGCGTGCGACTTTGTCGAAGGTGGCCTTCATGCCGGTGCGCAGCGAAGCGTTGGACATGATGAGCGCTACGGCGTGACTGTAGCCCGCCTCGATCGGGGCGTTCGGCTGTTTGCGCGCGCGGACGGATTCCATCCAGTTGCGCATATGGGCGACCTCCATGTTGCCTGCACCCGTGTTGGCGGCTGTGACGGCGACTTCGGTTTCGCCGAGTTTCTTCGTCTCCGTCTTGACCTTCTCAACACCCTCGTTGGAGACCGTGCCCTTGATCAGGTCGATTGTGCCGATCGTGGAGTGGTAGTTCTCGACGTTGCCGCGGGCGGAATTGGTTTGGCGTGAGCTGAAGACCACTTGGAAACCCTTCGATGCATCGCTCTCGGGGCCATATTCGAGGATCGTGGTGAACGTGTCGAAATTCTCTCGCCCGTCCTTCCACGCGTAGATGCCGCCGCCGGACATGGCTGAGCGAGGGAACTCGAAACCCGTGAACCAGGCGACGGTGTCGATCTGGTGGCACATCCACTGGCCGGGGATGCCGGAGGAGTAGGGCCAGAAGAGCCGGAACTCAAGGTATTTGCGCGGGTCGAACGCCACTTTGGGACGGTCGAGCAGCCATTTGTTCCAGTCGGTGTCGGCTTCCTTCAGCTTTTTGGGCAGGTCGCCGCGGCGCCAGCGCTGCGGCTGGTTCACGTTCCAGCAGAGGTCGACATACGTGATGTCGCCGAATTTGCCCGAGCGGATGTAGTTGTTGGCGATGTGATAGGCTGGGCCGCTGCGGCGCTGCGAGCCGATTTGGACAACGGCTCCGCCTCGGTTGTTGGCTTTGCGCGCCTCGTTGACTGCGTCGAGAACCATGTTGGCGGACTCCATGTCCTCTGCGCACGGTTTTTCCGAGTAGGAGTCTTTTCCGGCCTTAACTGCGTGCACGGTGTGGCGGGCATGCTGGAAGTCGGCGGTGGAGATGATCACGGCGTCGACGTCCTTGGCTTTCTCGTGGAGCTCTTCATCGCTCGTGTAAAGTGCGATGGGATGGCCCAGTTTCGCTTCCAGCTTGGCCTTGCCCTCTTCGCGGCGGACGCTCCAGAGGTCTGCCAGCGCGACCATGTCGAAATTCAGTTCATCCTTAGACTTCAAAAATGAAGGAAGGAGCGCGTCCTCAAAGCGGTTGGAGAAGCCGACACAGGCGACGCGGATACGGCTGTTGGCTCCGACGACGTTCTGTGACGGTGCCTGCTGTGCCTTGAGAATGCCCGGCATGGCTGCGAGTGTGGCGCCGGCGGATGCAGTCTTGACGAAATTGCGACGGGTCAGTTGGGTCAGTTGACTCAATTTCATGTTTTCTCCCTGATGGTTTGTTAACCGGCCGGAACGCGAGCGCCAACTGGCGGTGCGGGTCGGTCAATCGCCCCTTCTTAGAATCTTTTTCCAGTATAACAGGTCATTGATTCAGCTCAAGAGCGAATTCAGAACCCGTGCGCTTGATCCGCTGAATCTGTCCGTTTGGGGCTACAGCTCCGGCACAGGTGGAATGACGAACGGCGTCCACTTGGCAGGTGTCTGGCCCTCTTCGGGCGTGGCCGTATTCCTGAGCACGGCGTCCACAAAGGCCACGGCACGCAGACCCTCGTCGATCCGCGCGAAGCTGAGACCGCCCTCACGCAGGGCTGTTTTCTTCGGCGCGGCAAGATAGGCTGCGAAGGAGCGGTAGGTCTCTGCCAGGGCGGCGATGTAGGCCGGATTGTTTCCGTAGGGTGCGGGCGGGGCGGGCAGACGTTCCCCAGCGGCGGTTCCGCCCGAGAAGACTTGCTCTGCGCCATCGAGGCCGCGCAGGAAGAGACGGTCGGCCTCACTTTGCGACCAGCGTAGCGCGCCTTTGTCCCCAAAGACTTCGATCGAGAGACCGTCGCTGCGTCCGGTGGCGATCTGGCTGGGCAGAAAGATGCCGCGCGCTCCGCCCTCGAAGCGAAGAAGGACGCTGCAGTCGTCGTCTAAGATGCGTCCGGCGACCGTAGGCCGCAGGTCGGCGCAAACCTCGCTGACCGATAGCCCCGTGACCCACTCCGTGAGGTGGAGGCAGTGTATGCCGAGGTCGATCAGGCAGCCGGAAGGGCCGCACCGGCGCGGGTCCGCCCGCCACCCCGCCTGCTTGTTTCCGGCGGTTTCGAGCCTCAGGGCCATCCAGCCAAGAGGGTAGGCGGCGATGACTTTCCGTACGGTGCCGATCGCTTTGTCTGCCTGGATGAGGGCCTTGGCCTGCTGGAGCATCGGATAGCCGGCGTGAACGATCGCGATCCCGTAGGGAAGCCCGCTGTTCTGCTGCTTGCGCGTGAGGTTGAGCGCCTCGTCCATGTTGCAGGTGAAGGGTTTCTCGCTGAGCACCGGGAAGTTCGCGTCGATTGCGGACATGGCCACCGGGTAGTGCATCGTGTTGGGGGCGAGGATCACGACGAACTCCATGCGTTCGTCTTCCGGCAGCGCGGCTTCGCGCCGGAACATGTCCCGGTATGTGCCGTACACGCGGCGCGTGGGCAGATTGAGGGCCTTGCCGGTTTCGAACGAACTCTGGCGAGTCGAGCCAAAAGCGCCGCAGACGAGTTCCACGCAGCCGCTCTGCTCGATCGCTGCGCGATGGATGCTGCCCATGAATGACTCCGCGCCACCGCCGACCATGCCGACACGTACTTTTTTAGTCATTGGTTTACCCGCCACCTTCTTTCAAGCCGAAACGTTGACTCATTATTTAATATAATACTCAATCATGAGAAACAGAAGCAATACAAAAAACAGAATCTCCCCCCTTTTCCGCTTACAGTTCCAGAAGGGTCAGCAGGCCAAAGGCTGTCTGTGTGATGCGGGCGTCGCCCTCCTCCTGGCCCCAATAACCTCCCCCCGCCGGATCGCGGCGCTGGGCGTTAATCAGACCTTGGGCGACATCGCGCCGCCAGTCGAGCGGACGGCCGTCGCGTTCAAGAACGCCTTGACCCAGCCGGTTGATGACTCGGACATCGCGCCATCGGCAGTACGCGGCGCCGTTGTTCAGGCGTTGTGCGTTGGCCGCGAGCTCGCTGAGCTGCCTGCGGGCGACCCCGTTTTCGGGTGGCGGTGCAGGAGGTTCTCCTGCCAGCGCCCGCGCCTCATCCCAAAGTTCGCGCCTGGAAAACGGCGCGTTGGTCGGTTGCACCTGGGTCAGCGACTCGTGAAACAGCCGTTGCGCGAGCTTCGCGCGCGCCGACGGATCGGACACAACGCTGAGCAGGGCGACCACGCGCCAGGCGTGCGTGTCGGAGGTGTCTTCCGCGGATGGCGCGTGGCTGTCGAGCCAGACGGCGGCGCGGACGCACGCATCCGAATAGAGGGTTGTGCGGGGGGTCAGGGCCAACAGGGTGATCGAGGTGCGTGCGACGCGTCCGGTTTCAGATCCCCATGAGCCGTCGGTGTTCTGGTGCGCGGCGAGCCACGATGCGGCCACGTCGACCGCGTGGTCGGTCTCGTTCCGGATCGACGGGTCGAGGGGAGCTCCGGGCTGGCGGATGGAGGTCACGGAGATTTCGGCCCGCGTCTGGAAAGCGAAGCAGAAAATAAGTGCGACCAGCAGGTTCAGCATGGACAGATGACGGGGCATTCGTCTATTCTCCTTTCTTCCTTTCGAGTGTACCCGATCGTCGGGGAAAAAAGAAAGTGGATATCGCGTGAGTGTCAGGACGTCGCAGGGAGAGTCCGCTCCTTAACGTGTCTCAATAAAAGTGTGCCGATCCATGAATGACCCCATTTCTTCAGGTGAGCCGGTTGCCGTTCCAACACCGGGGCGCGGCCTGTGCCTTCTCTCGGGCGGGCTGGACAGCCAGCTGTCGATCTGCGTGTTGCGCGACCAGGGGCTGCACGTCGAGGCTGTGGTGTTCGCGAGCCCGTTCTTCAAGATCGAGGCTGCTAAGCGTGCCTCCGAAAATTTGAAGGTGCCCCTGCAAGTCGTCTCTTTCACGCAGGATATTTTGGAACTCGTGAATCACCCTCCGCATGGGTTCGGCGGCGGACTGAATCCGTGCATCGACTGTCATGCGCTGATGATCCGGCGTGCGGGCGAGTTGATGGTGGAGAAGGGGTTCGACTTTGTGGCGACGGGAGAGGTGCTCAACCAGAGGCCGATGTCGCAGAACCGCCGCTCGCTGGGGATCGTTGAGGCGGACTCTGCGCTGAACGGCCGTCTGCTGCGGCCGCTGAGCGCGTTGTTGCTGGAGCCGACGGTGCCGGAGCTCGAAGGAAAGGTGGATCGCACACGTCTGCTGGGGCTCAACGGGCGTACCCGCAAGCCACAAATGGAGTTGGCGAAAAAGTTCGGGCTGGTCGAATACCCCTCGCCTGCCGGAGGCTGTTTGTTGACAGAGAAGGGGTTCTGTCGCAAGCTCGCGGATATGAAGGCGAGCGAAGGGCTGGGGGACGAGCGGCTCGTGTGGCTGTTGCTCCATGGTCGGCATTTTCGCTTGCCAGGCGGTGCGAAGTGTATCGCGGGGCGGGATGCGCGCGACAACGCCACGCTCAAAAAATATTGCCGCGAAGGCGATGTGCTCCTGTATACGGTCAACGTTCCCGGGCCAACGGTGCTGGTTCCTTTTGGCGCGGGGGAAGAGGATCTCGCACGGGCGGCTAAAATGTGCGCGTCTTATGGGGACCACGGCGGACGCACGGCGGTAGCTGTCGCAATCCAGAGCGGCCAGCAGACAGAGGAACGTGTCATAGAGCCTCTGCCCAGGGCTCAGTTTCTCGATTGGCTTCTCTGAAAGGAGAAATAAGGCGTAGCGTAGCCGTTACCGCCTTTCTTGCCCATGTCGCGGCTCGCTTAGGAGGGCGTTAGCCAGCCTTTGACGAAGGGGATCAGCAGCCCAACGATCACCAGCAGCAACAGGACGATCAGCGCGATCCAGATCTTGTTTGAGTTGGTCTTTTTCGCGAACTCTTTGGGCGGCTCGATGTTGGTGCGTTTCTGCTGGATAACGATCGTGGTGCGGGGTATGGAGTAGGGGTCCGTTTTAGCAGTCTGCGGGACATCTTCACCTTCGATCATGACGGGGATCTCGCCGATGAGGATGATGTCGTTGCGGTACAGCGGTTGCTCTTTGACCGGTTCGTTGTTGACCTTCGTGCCGTTGGTCGAGCCCAGGTCGCGGATCAGAAAGCCGGATTCATTTCGCTCAATTTCGCAGTGTGTTCCAGAGACTGAGCCATCGACCAGCACCCAGTCGTTCCCTTCCCTGCGCCCCACCCGCGTGATGGGGTTATCCAACGCCACCCGCTGCCCCTTGACGGGGCCGTCCATTGCAATCAGACAAGCCATTTTGTTCACCTCTACTAGGTAAAGAATACATTTAGCTTAAACATCAGAGGGGGATAAGTCAATGCCGGGCTCATGCTTGGCGCAGAAAACTCACCGTTCACCGGCATACCCCATCTGTTGCAGCAGCCAGAAGTTCTTCATCCAATCCTTTTCGATTTTCACCCACAATTCGATGCTCACCTTGACGCCGAAGATGTCAGAGAGCTCCGGTTCCGCGCATTGCCTGACGTATTTGAGGTTGCGTCCCTTGGGCCCGATGACGATTCCCTTCTGGGAGGCGCGGTTGATGAAAACTGTGGCGGAGACGGTCCACGCAGTGGGCGTTTCGGTGATCTGGTCGACCCGCACGCCCAACTCGTGTGGCAGCTCGTCGTGCAGGCGCGACAGAAATTTTTCGCGGATCACGTCGGCGATGGCTAGCTTGCGGGGAAAGTCGGTGACGATGTCTTCGGGGAAGAGGTATTCTTCCGAGGGTTTGGTCAGGGTGAAGAGCAGGTCGAGCAGGTCCAAGGCGCCGGCGGGGTGGATCGCGGAGGCGCTGATCCATGCAACCTCGCGGCTGATGCCCTTCTCCGCCTGTATGCTCTTCCACAGCTCTTTGAAGGCGGCTTCGTAGAACGGGGCCTGGTCACTCTTGTTGAGCACGAAGACGACGGGCTGTTCGGCGTGCAGGGCGCGGCGCATCCAACCGTCATCCTCGAGCTGCGGACGGTGACCGCCGTCGAATACGATGAGCAGGACATCCACGCCGGCCGAGGCTTGGCGTGCCATGCGGTTCATGAGGGTGCCCAGCGCGCTCTCCGCCTTGTGCAGGCCGGGCGTGTCGATGAAGACGAGCTGGCCTCTCGCGTCGGTGAGGATGCCACGCACCGTGTTGCGCGTGGTCTGCACGACGGGGCTGACGATGCTGACTTTTTCGCCCACCATACGGTTCAGCAAGGTGGACTTGCCGGAGTTGGTGCGCCCGACGATACCTATCACAGCGCAGCGCTTGGTGAGTGTGGCGTCCGTTTCGCTCATGGCTGGCTTCCGCTGTTTGTTCCGCCGCTGAAATAGATCGTCTGTCCGGTGGCGTCGAGCACCGCGCGCCACAGGTCGCTGTTGAGGTTCACCTTTTGCCGCTCGATGGTGGCCAAACGGATCGGCACCAAGGTGTACCAGTCGTCCTGGTTGCCGACGACACAGTTGGTGCGCCCGGCCATGGCGGCGTGGACGGCGTTCCGCGCCAGCATGTAGCAGCGGATGGCATCCGTGCCTTTGGCTGGTACGCTGCGGATGGTGTAGCTCGGGTCGAAATACTTGACCGAGGCTTCTCTTTTGGTTTTTTTGAAGTGGTCAGTGATGCGTTGTTTCAAGTATTCGCCGATGTCTTTCTTGAGGATGTTGCCGGAGGCGTCCTTGCGTTCCGGTTCGCCTTCGATGTGGCGCTGTCCGGCACCTTCTGCCACGACGATTACGGCGTGGTCCTTGAAGCGGTCAAAGCGGCGCTCCAACGAGGTGAGCAGTCCATTCGGACCGTCGATCTCGAAGTCGAGTTCGGGTATGAGGCAGAAATTGACGACTGGGTTCGCCAGCGTGGCGTAAGCCGCGATGAAACCCGAGTCGCGGCCCATGAGCTTGACTAAGCCGACGCCATTGAACGTGCCTTTGGCCTCGGTGTGGGCAGCCTGGATGATCGGTGTGGCTTCGCCGACCGCAGTCTCGAAGCCGAAGCTCCTGCCCACGAAATGCAGATCGTTGTCGATGGTCTTTGGGATGCCGATGACGCTGACGGCAAGTTTGCGGCTCTTGCACTCCTCTGCGATGTCCCGCGCACAGCGAAGCGAGCCGTCGCCGCCGATGCAGAACAGAAGGTTGATGTTCATGCGCGACAGCGTGTCCACAATCTCGCCCGTGTCCTGCTGGCCGCGCGAAGAGCCCAGCATGGTGCCGCCCTGCTCGTGGATGGTGTCGACGTTGTCGGTGTTGAGCATGATCGGCTGGTAGCCGAAACGCGGGATCAGACCCGCATATCCATAGCGGATGCCGTAGATCGTCCGAATACCGTAATCGAAGGAGAGGATCTCGACCAGCCCTTTGATGACATGGTTCAAGCCAGGGCAGAGACCCCCCGCCGTCACGATGGCAACTCGGCTCCACGAAGGGTCATGAAAAATCTTGCGGTGCGGACCGGCACGCTCAAACGAGGGCGTTACGCCAAGGCGCTCAGTACAGCGCTGAAGGTCTTTGACGTTTTCCGTGGCGAGGATGCGTTCGTCGTCGTCGATGAAGTCGCGGTTGCGGACTGGCGACTCGATCTTACAGACGCCTAACGTCTCTACGTTTTGCGCATAGTCCTGGGGGTTGGAAAAGATTTTTTCAATAGACGTCACTGCGATACAGCCTTTCACATGCGAATATTTTTAGAGTATACCTACCTTTTTTTGTGCGGTCAATTGACACCCGTCTGTTTTTGTGGTTTAATCCGCCCCACGTTTTTGACGTATTGGACCATAGCTCAGTCGGTAGAGCACGACACTTTTAATGTTGGGGTCGTGGGTTCGAATCCCACTGGTCCAACCAGTTTCAAAAAACAAAAAAGGCCGCTGAAACACTGGGTTTCTGCGGTTTTTTTATTTCTGCGGCTGTCCGAGTAACACGCACGGATGCCGGGCGTTGCGATGCGGTATGCCGGCGGCGGCTGTGTCGAGAAGGGGGCCTCACGGAAGTGCGCAAACAGCCGATGGCTAGAAATAGGCGGTATTCGGTGCGCCGAGGCCGTCGGAAATCGCATCCTTCCGTGGACGGCGCAAGGGTTAGTCGTCTTCACGGGTGGCGGTGATCGCCCACTCGGGATAGGGCACGGCTTCGCCGCGCATCGCACGCCAGAGAATGCGGTTGAGCGCATCCTCGGGGGCCTTGTCGGGCTGGGAGAAGTTCATTTTTCCACAGGCGAGCATGTCGCGGTAGCGCTGCGGGCTCATCGTCGTCTTTGATTCCGGATTCATCTGGTCGAGCGGCACATTGTTCGTCACCGATACGAAAGGCGTGAGGTCGGCTACATCGCTGAAGCAATCGCCCATCGGCACGGCGCTGGCGTCGAACTGGTTCATCGGCGGCAGCCCGAGGATCTGCTCCATCGTCCGCAGGAGGCTCGTCGTGTTGTACTGCGTGCTGACCACGGCATGGCGCTTGATGTACGGCCCTGACACATATGCGGTGGTGCGGTAACCAGTCACATGGTCGAAGCCGGCTTGCGGGTCATCCTCGATCGCAAAGATGGTCATATCCTTCCAGAACTTGGAATGGCTCAGGCCTTCGATGATGCGGCCCATGGCGAGGTCGTTGTCGGCGACTTGGGCGTCGGGCGTCGGGGTTCCCTTCTTGACGCCGCTGGTGTGGTCGTTGGGCACGCGGAGGATGACGAGCTGCGGAAACTCTCCGCGCGCCTCGAACGCCTTCAGCTCGCGCAGGAAGAAATCGGCGCGCACCTGATCCGGCACTTCGAGCGCCCAGCCGATGAACTCGTTAGTCGACGAGCAGGTGCGCACGGACTCTATTTCGGGCTCATTGGAATAGACGATGGCGTCGCTCTTGGTGCGCCATGCCTCGTAGCAGTCTCGGAAGCCGGGCTTGCCCTTTTTCTTCGCGTCGCGCCACTTGACGGAGGCTGTCATGAACTCGCCGTAGTTGCGGAAGCTGACGCCATGGCGGCGCGCGTTGTCCCAGATGAAGCCGCTGGGCGCGTAGGCCAGCGCATCGCTTCCCGGAGCCGGATAGGAGCGCGGCCAGCCGCAGAAGGATTTCTCCAGATAGTCTGTGCCGAAGGCGGACATGCTCCACTGGTGGCCGTCTGCGCTGAGGATGCCTGCGCAGCAGGTGTTGTCGAGCAGCGCGAATTCGCGGACGAGCTTGTGCTGGTTCGGCGTGATGCGCTCGCCGAAGGTGCAGAGATGGGCATTGCCGTTGCCGTTGGTCACATCGCCGAGCACTTGGTCGTACGTGCGGTTCTCCTTGATGATGTAGACGACGTGCTTGATCAGGCTCGGCTCGCCGATGCGCTCGGGGACTGCGCGCGCGGGCTGCCCGGCCCGCGGCGGCAGCAGCGCGGCGGCGATGCGCGGCTGGCGCAGGTTGTCCCAGACGGTCTGTGAGAGGCGAGGCAAATCGGCCTTCGACGGCAACGGCACGAGTGAGACCGTGCCTTGGAACTGACGCGAGTTGAAACCCTTGATGTGATGCTCCGATGTGATGTTCTTGATGTTGGCCACGCAGAGCTGTTTGCGCGTAGCATCGAAGCAGACCGTGCCGGGATACCAGCCGACTGGAATCAGGCCGAGCATCGACGACTCCTTGTCCGCCGGGTCAAACCGGATCACGGCCACCGCGTTCTGTGTGCCGTTCGCCACATAGAGCGTGCGGCCGTCGGGGGCGAACGCCACCGCGTTCGGCGATGCGCCCAGCAGATCGCTTGGGCTCGGCTTGGCCCAGATGGTTTCTACGACCGCGTCGGAAGCGGTTGCGATGACGCTCAGGTTGTCGCTCATAGCGTTGGCGCACACCACATAGCGGTTGTCCGGCGAGACCGCCAGCGCGCTGGCATGAAGACCGGTGAGAATCTCGCGCTGTTTGCCAGCGGCGAGGTCGATCACTGTGACGCTCCCCTCGTTGGCGATAAACCGTTCCGCGTCCACGCGGACCAGCATGCCCCGCCCGGCGGGACCGGTCAGGTCTCCCGGGCCAGGTCTCCGTCCGCCCCAGTTCGAGACGTACAGTTTCTGGCCGACCCGCACCACGTTGAAGGGCGCGACGCCCACCTCGTAGGTTTTCTTGACCCTGCCGGCGGCCACGTCGACCTCGAACAGACGGTTGGAAAGATTGCCGCAGACGAAGAGGCGCGCGCCGTCGGCCGACCACGCGATGCCGGCGGGGATCTCCGCCGTGCGATGGGGCGACTTGGCCTCCGGCAGCGCCACCACGCGCCACGGCTTGATGGTGCCGTCAGCGGAGACTTCGAACAGCTTGACGTCGCCGTTGACGTTGCTCAGCGCGAGGCGTTTGCCGTCCGGTGAGAAGCTGAGGCCCGCGTAGCTCATCTCGCTGCGTCCGTCGAAATCGAGGAATTCAGGGGAGGACGATTCAGGTGGTGCGCCCTTGATGAGCTTTGGCAGCCGGACGCGCTGCTTCGTCTCGCCGGTGGCGGGATCGAGCACCACCAGTTCGCTCGTCATGCCGGAGACCACCAGCAGTGTGCCATCCGGTGAGAGCGCCAGCGCTTGGGCGCGCATCCCCGGCAACTCGATCTGTTTTCCAGCGGGCGTGATGACCTGATTCACCGGCAGGACAATCCGTCCGTTCTCATGCCGCCCGACCGTTTCCACGTCGGCGGCCGATGCTTTTCCGGCTAGCGCTAACGTGAGCCCCAGCCGCAGTGTACAGCCTGCCGTTCTTAAGAAAAGGTCCCTGCCTTTGCCCGAAAGTCCCCAAGTGTTCTTCATATTTGATCTCGGCCCGTTGATCGGCTAGCCCTGCGCCTTGCTCTCACAGACGCGGGCCTTCGTTTTTGAACATAAGCTGCGAGGCCCACGTAACTGTTCGAACGGTAACACACGCGATTGCTTGCGTTCAAGTCAATTGAGTGCCTGCCGTGTGTTGCCAGACCCGGAATGGTGGAACTGGCGATAGTCCGAGCGGAAGGGCTGAAAAACAGGTTTTGGCTGTGAAGGAAAACAGTGCAGGGAGGGTGTCAAAGAGACTGTTCACAGGCCAAGATGAGAGGTGGAAAGTTAGCCGCGTGACACTGGCGGACCCGGTGAAAAGAAACAAGAGCTCTTCGCTACGGGCGATGGGTCGGTTCGATTATGCGAGGCGAAAGCATGTAGCGGATGTCAGACACCTCCTTGTGCACGGCGTCGATCTGAAGGGTGAGGGCATTGATTCGCTCGTCAACGGACGGATAAGTCGCGATCAGGTCTTGGTTGGCTGGGTCGTAGGCGAGGCCGAGGAAGGCGTAGAGCGGCGTGAAGTAGCTGTCGATGTTGTCGATTTTAACAGCCATCTGGTTGATGGGGGTCAGCAGGTCCTGAGGTGCGGCAGTCTCGGTGACGGTTTTCTCAAGGTGGCCGAACGAACGGTCGATGAACGTGGTGAGTTCTGCGAGGTGGCTCGGCAGGCCATCCAGTCTGGCAAGCGAAGTGCCGAGGCTGTTCAAGCTTTTGGCTAGCGCGCGTGTATCCGCCTGCGCAGGGTCGGCGGACCCTGTGCTCACGGCCGTGCGAACGGAGTGTCCGCCTGAACCCTCTTCCAACAGGGAAATCCGCCTGCTCAGACTGGTGAGCTGCGCGTTGATGGCGTCCAGTTTCTGGATGACCGATTCCTCGCGGGTGGACGGATTCAGCGATTCGGTGAGCGCCTTGGGGATCGAACTGCGGGTCTTCTTGCTTTCCGTGCGCACCAGATTCGAAAGGGTGAAGGTAGATGCGATTAGCGAAAGGCATATCGCCAGCGTGCAGAGAATCAGTTTCATATTCGACCTCCGTGAGGATACTTTGGTTTTTCATTTTAGCGGAACGTACGGGTGTGCGGCAATTGAAAACACGGCTTCAGCAAATCGTTTATGCCATAGGCTGCGATTTCTGGTATAAAAGGGGACATGTCATGGAAAGCCATAGACCTGGCGCTGGAACGTCTGGGCTCCGAGCGCGCAAATCTGATCGCCCTGATGCAGGCTGTTCAAGAGTCCTGTCATGTTCTGTCTGCTGAGGCGCGGGCCTGTCTGGCTGAGCGGACGGGGATCTGCGAGGCCGAACTCACCGGCGTTCAGTTTTTCTTTTCTGGCACACATCCCCAGTTTCGGGTTTCAAGCTTCTAGTTTTTCAAGGAGTCCCCTATGCCCCGCACGAAAAATGAGTTGAAAGGCGTCACCAAGTTAGGCAGCGAAAAGACCGTTTACGCGGACCGGTACGATCCGTCGGTGCTGGAGGCGTTCGTCAACAAGCACCTGGACCGCGACTATTGGGTGACCTTCACTTGTCCTGAGTTCACCACGCTTTGTCCGATGACAGGACAGCCGGATTTCGCGACCATCACCATCCAGTATGTGCCTGACGTGAAGATGGTGGAGAGCAAGTCGCTGAAGCTGTATCTCTTCAGTTTTCGGAACCACGGCGATTTTCACGAGGACTGCGTCAACGTCATCTCGAAGGATCTTGTGGCGCTGATGAATCCCAAATACATCGAGGTGTTGGGCCGTTTCACGCCGCGTGGCGGCATCTCGATCGACCCGTATTGCAACTATGGGCGCCCAGGCACGAAGTACGCCGGTCTCGCGGAAGAGCGTTTCCGGCTTCATGACGGTGCTAGGAAGTGAAGGGGCAGGCCTTCTTTGTTTTGAGCGCATTCATTTGGTTCCGGCTAGGCCGGGTTAGGAAATCGGAATGAGGAGCGAACAGGCACTGGTGGTTTTTTCTGGCGGGCAGGACAGCACGACCTGCCTGGCCCAGGCCGTGCAGGGTTACGGCAAAGGCAAGGTCTCCTGCATCACGTTTCACTACGGGCAGCGGCACGGGCATGAAGTGGAGATCGCCAAAAAGATCGCTGCGGACTTCGGAGTGACCGATCACCGGTTCGTGAGCTTGGACTGGTACAGCCAGATCACCACGAACGCGCTGCTGAACCCGGAGATTGCGATTGCCAAGGACGCCGCCGCGTCGTGTCCCAACACGGTGGTGGACGGCCGCAACATGATGTTCCTTCTGGTCGCGGCGATCTATGCCAAGAGCCAGGGTATCCATGACATTGTGACTGGCGTGTGCGAGACGGATTTCAGCGGCTACCCGGACTGCCGCGACGTGTTCGTTAAATCGTGCAACGTGACGCTGAATCTGGCGATGGCCTACGAATTCCGCGTAATCACGCCGCTGATGGATTTGACCAAGGAGCAGACGTGGGCGTTGGCGGATCGGCTTGGCGTGTTAGCGTATGTGGCTGAGAATACGCTGACCTGCTACAACGGGGTGGTGGGGCGTGGCTGCGGAACCTGCCCCAGCTGTCTGCTGCGGCAGCGCGGCTTTGAGGCATATATAAAAAATAGGGGGCTGTGATGCTGACCGTTTCAAAGCAGTGCCTGTTCGACGCGGCTCACGTGTTGACCAACCACGCGGGGCAATGCAAGAACCTGCACGGACACACCTACCGGGTGATCGTCGAGGTCGCGGAAGGTGCGGACGGACACGACATGGTGATCGACTTCAAAGACCTCAAGCAGGTGATGCGCGAGGTGATCCTCGAGCGTTTCGATCACGCGTTCATTTTCGACGAGGCCAGCGCGAGCGAGTGCGAGATCGCAGCGGTCATCGCCAAGCACGGCATGAGGAGCGTGGGGCTGTCTTTCCGTTCCACCGCCGAGAATTTGGCGCGCCACTTCTTCAGCGAACTGTCCGCACGCGTCAACGTGGTCTCGGTCAAAGTTTACGAGACGCCCGAGTCGTGTGCTGAGTATCGCAGGGACTGATACTATGCAGGACGGACTGACATATCCGGTGGTCGAGATCTTCGAGTCGGTGCAGGGTGAAGGCTATAACACCGGCAAAGAGGCTGTGTTTCTGCGGTTCGGCGGCTGCAATCTGGCGTGTCCGTGGTGCGACACCCAGTATCAGGTGTTCGGGACGCTGGACGAAGAGACGATCGTGGCGCGGGTTGCCGCCTCGCGTGCGAAGGCGCTGGTCCTCACCGGCGGCGAGCCTTTCATTCAGGAAGGGCTCGAGCCGCTGCTGGTGCGCTTCAAGGATCTCGGGTACTGGATCGGCGTGGAGACGAACGGACTGCAAGCGCCGCCGCCGGCGTGGCTGCGCCGCATCGACTACGTGGCGGTTTCCCCGAAGGCGCTGTATGCTGATCTCTACGACGACGAGCGCATGGTGAGGCGCGCCGACGAGGTGCGTATCGTGGTGGACGGTGACACGCGGGCGTTCTGCAGAGACATGCGCGACCGGATTGAGGCCGCACACTATTTCCTGTCGCCCTGCGAGCGCGGCGGGGTCTTCAATGTAGAAGAGACTGTCCGCTTGCTGGGGGTTTTGAATCGGGGACGGCGTGACGGCAAATGGTTGCTGTCGCTTCAGACGCACAAGCTGTCTGGGTTGCGTTAATCGGATAGACAGAAGGGTTTGCTAAAAAAGATCAAATTCCCGCTTGCGTGTCGGGCGTCTTATCTGATACCTTTACACACGTTCTTAAGAGCGCCTCTAGCTCAATTGGATAGAGCATCTGACTACGGATCAGAAGGTTGCAGGTTCAACTCCTGCGAGGCGCGCCATGAACATGAATCCAGATTGCGGGGTGGAGCAGCCTGGTAGCTCGTCAGGCTCATAACCTGAAGGCCGTAGGTTCAAATCCTACCCCCGCTACCAATTTGAAGCACGTGTCTGACAATGTCAGCACGTGCTTTTTTGTGTCTAAAGCCCTGCAAATCAGGCCTTTCCGTGGACTATATCGAATAATCTATCGTGCACGGCGATGCCAGCGTTTGCCCCTCGTTGTCTGGACTTTGTGCGCCTCTTTGTGCGCACGTCTTCGAACCGTCGGCCGAGAAGCTCGGCAGCGCCAGTATGGCGCCGGCCGTCGGCAGCTGCCCGGCGTCGGTATAGACGGCCGAGGTGAGCCTCAGGTCGCTGTGCCGCATAAACTCCTGCCGTACCCTTTCGCCGACGCCCATCTGCCCCATGTGGGTGTTCGGCGTCATTCGGGACAGCGCGTGGAAGTCCGCCGTCCGCCCCTGCGCGTCCCTGTAGGGGATGCCTGCGGCCTTGAGGTCGCGCTGGAACCTCCGGATCTTGTGCCCGCCCGCGACGTCCAGAACGGCCCTGAAGACGGGCTGGTCGGCAGAGGCGTCGGCCGGGCGCATGTCCTTCAGAATCGCCAGCAGCTCCGGGCGGATCCAAAGCTTGGCCTCCTGGCGGTTCTTGGTCGTGGCGGCCCGGGCGACGATGAAGGGCTTCTCCTCGTCCAGGCGGATGTCGCCCCACTGCAGGGCGTCCATTTCGCTCCGCCTCAGACCGGTGTAACGAGCGCACAGCTCGGGCACTGACATGCCGCCGGCTTCGCGCATCGGTCCCGGCGCGATCATGCCTTCGCGCTCCTGCTGCAGGGTCTTCACCAGTTTGGTGAGCCGCTCCTTTGCGATCTGCTTGTCGAAAGTCTTGAGGGGGACACGGGTGATGGCCGTGTCTCCGTCAAGCCGGTACTGGCCCCACCACAGGCGGCGGCGGACACTCTTGCCGTTCAGCTGTCTGCTGGGCTTGAAAACGCTGCATATCATGCCGCACCTCCCGTGCGCTCGTTCTTCAGGTTGCCGATGTAGCTGGTAAGGTCCGACAGCGGGATACGGGTGGCCCGTCCGATTTTGACCGGTGCGGGCAGTTGCCCGTCCGCTACCAGTCTGTAGAAAGCCCGAACCGAGATCGCCAGCGTATCGGCGGCCTCCTTCACGCGAAGCAGCCGCTCCCCGCCAACGTGCCCGATGTTACCTTCGCCGTCACCATGCCCCAAATCCGGGCATGTGCCATCCTTGATATCCCTGTTTGATTGCGTCATGCTCTGTCCTCAAATCCGATTTCATTTCAGTGTCATTCCCGTCTTTCATGTGGCGTTGGCCACAGTTGCATCTTCCCCGGCTTCATGCTGTCGCATGCTCGCCGTATTGCCGCAGTCGCGGCGGCTTTCTCACTCGTGCCGCAGTTCGTCCAGATATTATCCCGTCTCTGGGCCGTGCCGCCGGAGACGCGCAAGTCAAGGACGTGTCGCGGAAGTCCCTCACTACTTCAAGCCTTGTGCGCTTGTGTCGGATCGCCTGCAGACCCGGACATCGGTGTTGTCGAATGGCCTGCGCGTTCTTGGGGACAGCCGGCACCGGTGGTCGAACCGGCGACGGCTTCCCGGGGCGCTGACTCCTGGCCAGCGCTGCGTCTTCTTGTATCGCTTCCGGCCCCGCACAATGAAGGGCCGGCGTGCGTCATGTGCCCGAAACCGCATCACGCGGGCAACATCGTCATTTCTTCCGGGAAAGTCTGCCGCAGAGGGCAGTTAACCCATAAGGGAATCCAAGGAGCTACTGCGGGTCATCCCAACCAGACGCACCGCTGTAGATTACGAAATCAGCATCCGCTCCGGAGCAATTCACAGTGCGGCCATGGAGTCTCTGACCTTGTTCATGGCAGAGATCGCGCCGAATAGGCGGCCTGTTATGTCACGAACTCGGATAATCCAGATACTTGCGAATGTAAATTTGGCAACATCGCCGCTACTGAATCGGGAAAATACAGTGAACGAATCAGACAACGCCAAGAAAGCCTTGAAGACGTTCTCCAGCCGGGAAAGCACGTCATCAATGCCGATCCTCTCCTCCCGATGCCTTTGTCTCTTCGCCTCGCAGGCCATCATGCGAAGCAGACTGTCCAGATCGTCGACTGTGGCCCTGGCCCAGGCGAGCGCATCTTTCAACCCGTTGCTGTAGTCCTCGTGCTCCTTTCTGCAGGCATCGCGGTCGAGCATCGTCATTTGCTTATAGATGTCCCCGATGTCGAGGTGACGCTGCAGCGCCATGATCCCGGCGTTGAGCTGCAGGCGCCCTAGATGCTCACGGAACCGCTTTGTGAACTCGAAATGGGACGTGCCTCCGACCCACATCCTGCCTTCACATACGGCAGCGCCCTGATCAAGCGTTACCGTCACATACCTGCCGTCGGGTTTGAACAGCTGCGTCGGGTCGATGCAGACGTATCCGTACCGACCCACACTATCTGTAAACGCCAGGAAGCGGATGCCGTCTGCATTCAGATCGAAGCGCGACGCTGAATTGCGCCAATGATGGAGTTTGACCTTGACGGCCGTTTGCGCGGTCCCTGTTCCCGAGCGAAGCCTCGTTGCTCAGGCTTGTCTCGGCTGTTCTCTCCGAGATCAGCGAGGAATGGGAAACCGGGAAAATCTATCTTAGCACGGAGGGTATGCCGGCATGACCCGCCTTCACGAATTTACAGACAAAACACTTGCACTGCCCAAACTGAAAGCGTTGGTTATGGCTGTTAGAAAACTCTGGACCCGCGAGGAACTCATTGTCGCCTTCAACCTGTATTGCAAGGTTCCTTACGGGAGTTTGCATAACCGCAACCCGCGAATCAGGGAACTGGCATTACTGCTGGGCCGTTCCACTGACGCTCTTGCGTGGAAGCTTAACAACTTCGCGAGTCTTGATCCCGAACACCAGAAGCGCGGAGTCAAAGGCGCAGTCCATGGGGCAAAGGCTGACGCGGCCGTCTGGAACGAGTTTTACAGTGATCCCGAACATCTTGCTTACGAGAGTGAACGATTGCTCGCCAATCTCATGGGTCATGACATTGACGAGACGGTCGAAACTCCAGTCGACCCGCTGCCGCGTGAAGGGCTTGAACGCGACCGAATGGTGCGCACTCGCGTCAACCAGAGTTTCTTTCGGGCCTGTGTGCTGGCCGCCTACGATAACCGCTGTTGCGTGACAGGTCTCGCAGTTCCAGAACTGTTGGTCGCCAGCCATATCGTGCCGTGGTCTGTTGATGCTAAGCAGCGCATGAATCCTCAGAATGGTCTTTGCCTCAATGCGCTACATGACCGCGCCTTTGACCGTGGCCTCATGTTTGTCGATGAGGACATGACTGTCCGTTTCAACAAAGACGCTTTGCGTGGGGTCGCGATGTCTTCTGATGGGGCGCAGGTCGCTTCATTGTCTTGGCTCACCTGTTGCGAAGGCAAGCCGATCAGATTGCCCAACCGTTTCTATCCTGACCGTGCCCTTCTCCAGCGTCACCGAAAACTGTGCAGTTAGCTTTCCGTTATTGAAAGTACTCTCGATGGTTGCGCCAACCGACTCTGCATTCCACCTTATAGACTCTGCTGATCATCTTCGCCAAAGCCTCAATCGAATCGTCGAGTTCCTCGCCAATTTCCGAGAGGATAACAATGTTTGGATTTGTCGCTTCAATGACTTTGCACAGACCATGAATACATAGGTGATTGGCGTAGAATGAGGCATGTTTAGTTGTTAGTGTACGAATAGCTTCAACTGTTTTTGCTGAACTCACATGTGCTACGATCACCTTTTTATGGGAATGTAAATGCTTGTAGGCTTCGGCAAGAAGAGGTGTCCAACCCGTGTCTCCGGTAATTATCAGTCGCGTTCGCCTTTCCTTTATATGAAAGGCTAGCCCAACTCCCGTCTGCAAACCAAATACGTCATGTTGCGTTGGGAGTACTTTCATTGACACAGCTGGGGTTAGTTTGATCTCGTTTGCGCTCGGTTTCAGCAATTTGGGCTTCAGGTGCCTTGACTTTCGGATGATTGGGCGAAACGCTTCATTCGTCTGAGTGTCCAAAAAGAGATCGACCCTCCGAGGCGTACCCTTACAGCTTTGCCTTAACAAAGAAAGCAGTGTAGCGAGATCAGCGAAGTGATCGTCGTGGAAATGAGTAACAATGATTCCGTCGACGTCATCCAGCGTGCGTGTCGTTTTGAAGAAATTATCCAAGAAATGATGCCCGGGATCAATTACGCAACCATAGTGCCCAAGTTTGAGAAAGTAGCCACCACCAAGCGATTCGGGCGAACGGCCATCGAAACATGGCGTATATGATGAATATGTCTTAAGGAAATCAATCCAGTAGCCCAATACGTTATTGGCCCGTCCGTGTCGAAGTCCGTCACGCAAACGATTTTCGGCGGCCAGAACAACTTCCGCTCGCGTAGAAGTCGTTAACGCGTCTCCGAAGTAAAACCACTTTAGGATGTGTTGCGCTCGCTTCTCAGGCTGAATAGGAATGCGTTTGTCACTCATGAGGGCTGCAAGCACGGGGTCAGTCTGACTCGAAACTTGGTGCAACATCTCTAACAGAGCATGCCGCTGGCTCTCATCATCGACACCCTTAAGAAAACGCCTCATCAATAAATTACTCACCATTGTCAGACGCGACTGCTTCCTTTGGCTTGGCTTGTCCGACTTCACTTCCATCAGGATTGCCTGTGCGAGTAACAAGTCTCGACTGGGACTCGCTGGCCACTTCTTGAGCTTCAGTTGAGCAGCTTTGGGTCTGTGTTGCAGGATATCCTGTTCAACTTCTTGAGGATGGGGTTGCATAACAAACTTACCTGTTAGTGATCATACATTACGCAGTTTCTCTTGCTTTAGGATATGGGAAGAAGTTTTTTGAGTGTTAGGGTCGCCCTTTGTTGATAAGTGTGTGAGAGCGATAGTGATAGCAGTATAAGTATACGAAGCTCGATCGCAATGAGTCAGGCCGTTTCCTAGGTGCCCAACTACCCGAGGCTGAAGTTTACAAAGGGGAACCGAGTACAAAGCACCAGTTCTCTCGATTGAGCAGAAGAGTCTGCTTCGGTTAACTGCAATGTCAACAACATCAGAAGCTAGGGTCTCTAATGCCTGCAGTTCCTTATCTCTTTCAGACTCTTTGAGTCGAGATAGGTGTTCAACCATGATCCCTGAACAGATGCTGTTGATGATTGGGTAAACCCTGTCGTCCATAACCATCCCGCAAATGATATATTTTATGCCGATCATATAGTCTTTTTCTGAAGCACTCACTTTCTGGTGGCGATCAGTATCAGACGTTATAGGCGGTATGTGGGTTGGGTAGTGCGAAGCATCCGAATGTATTTTCCAGTTAAAAATTGTAGGATCCGCTGAGCAGATCTTGTTCTTCCAGCTCTCAGCAGAAAGAAGAATAGCCTTTGCTTGTGCGAGCGTGGGGACTGCGTGATCGGGATTCAGTTCTGTCTTGCTCGCACTCGTTTTCCAGTACTTACCTGCTTTTAGGCAAATGGTCAGAATCTTGGACTTTTCCAAAAGTTCCATCGGCGGTTCTATATCGTTGTCTTGCCGGTCGCCAATCATGGCAAATTTCATCTTGGGCTCGGGGTGGGTACATGGTTCCATCAGGAAGGTAAAGGACTTCATCACTGACAGAGGTGCGGATGGCTGACGAAGAATCGCTCTGATAGCTGCTGCGTAGAAAGAAACACCTTTTTTTTCACTCATTCTCTCCAAAACAGCCTCAACGAAACGGGCAGTCGACAACTCAAGGTTGATTCGCTCACTCGTACCTTGGTTTTTAACCACTGCGTTCAAGAAAACACGTCTTTGCTCCTCAAAAAATGGCGCAAACTTTTCTGATGCCAAAGGTTCTTTTTTAGCAAACTCAATTTGTATACGCGTAAGTTGATTAAGCCAGCTCTCGTCCTTTGTCACTTCTTCATCGGTAAGCTCTTTTTCGCGCTTCAGTCTTCCAATTTCCTCGCCGAGTAACTGTCTCTCTTTTGTGGGTTCGGCCGCATCACCAGTGGTCAAAACACGTTGTTGGTTAAAAAACCTTTCAAGACCCATGCTCTTAAGTTTCATCCGCTGGGTCTCTGGATGTCCTTCCGAAACGATATAAAGCATATAGGCACCCGTGTCTTGCAAGGATTGAAGGAAGTCGCGGGCTTCTTTGAAGGCTTGCATATCCACACTCCAGAACGCTGTTCGAGCTCCACTGATAGCATCAGCGTACGTTTCGGCCATCAGAGTGTAGTTTGCCCGAAACTCGTCGAGCCATGTCGCTATGGATAAATGCTCAGAAGTTGGCACAGTCTTGCTTAGATCTATTTCACATTCCTTCGCCCATTCGTCAATTGCCTTTGAAAGAGGTCGGTTGAGTGCCAAAACTAGATATGCCGTGTACCATCCAGTATGGTTCCATTCTTGACGAAAGTCGCCCAATTCCAACTTTCTGAACAAACAGGAGCGGTTATAAACATCCGACTCAAACAGCGTAATCGGATCGACATCTTGTTGTGACGGAGCACTGTTCGTTTCTTTGCAGAGTTTTTGTAAGGCAACTGTCAGCCCACGATTGCGTTCATTTGTTGAGTCGAACAACGTTCCATCCAAGTCAATTAGCACCGCAGCAGGAGGTCCTTTCAAGGTTAATGATGGCGGCTTGCTAGAGGATGGCGTTCTTAAAGTTAGTGGCTTGTGTATGCAAGTTTGACTGTTTTGAATACAATGAGTACAAACTGTAAGATTATTGCATTTTAGCCCGTTTCTTCCGGCGCGTCTATGCCCTGCCAATCGGGCTAGTTGGGGCATTTGCTCGCTGTCAATTTCGAGCTCAGAACTATTAGGGCGCATTTTCAGTTTGAGCGGAAAAAGATGAGAAGAAGTGTTCGTGTGAAAGTGATCTTTGCTACGAACAGATAGAATCAAGTCGCGGAATGCGCAGAACTCAGTCTGTGGATTGCTGGCTGCCAAATTAGCCCTCGCGCTCGCTAGGGCAGCGCCGTAAGTAAGATAAATACGCTGCTCTCCGTCCGGTTGGCTTCCCCATTCGGACATTAGCGCTTTGTGCAGTTCAGGACGGTTTCCCCTTAAATCAAGGTCATCGACTGCTCGATGGAGTGCGTATGCCAGAAGTACACCAGCCTTGAAGCACTCGGACACATCTTCGATTGTAAAATCCGCATTACATGGCACACTGACACAGGCATTATGATCGCTACCAATCCATGATACCGCCTTTCCGTCGCCGTATAGCACGACATCCATGCCAAGACCACGCATTCTATTCAAGAGTTTTGTGTTGGCACTACCATTTTTCCGTGTCCCATCGACAAAAACCGCTTGTGCTCTAAGCTTAGTGTTCGTGAACGCTTGGACCATTGCTTCAATCTGGGTTCCGTCAGCGCGTGTCGTGTCAACGAAGAGGGCTGCTCCTGACGTGCCAGTGTTGTGCCGCGCAAGTTCGTAAAGAAGCTCTGAGCCGTTGGCTCTGATCGACGAAAGACATACGACGCGAGCACGGCGGACGCTCTCCGATAACACTGGGTGAGCTAAGAAGTCGTCTCTGCTCAATTCCCCGTGGCACATTCCATTATCATCTGTGCGGGCAGGGTCGATCTTTGGTGTCTCGCCAGCAGTTGCAGGAAATAACGCGTACCGAGGTTCCTCCCCAAGACGTTCTATTACCGTATCGAGAAAAAGTGGCGCAAACCGACCTTCAGAATTCGCTTGGTAAAAAGCACTTCTAAGTACAGGGCACGCCAAACTTCCGGACTTGGTGAGCAACCGGACCCAAAAAGTGCCGTCACATTCGTCCAGAAGATGAAGTAGTGCAGCAGCACACCTCGCCGCTCGGCCCCCAACTGCGAGTCTCTTGCCCGGAGTCTCAGAGCCAATAAGCTTGCTATGGATGTCGACAACAAAATTTGGTAAAAAAACAAGTCCCACGTCGATGCCCTGCCCCGTTGGACGTTTTTTTTTGGAATCTCTCGGATCGTAAGAGTGCCACCCACTAATGTATTTAAGACACTCGAGTTGTCGATGCACCATGTCAACACAGTCACTTTTATTCATGTGAAATTCCAAGTGGGTTTGGTGGATACTAAAAAACTCATATCCATCGCAGTAATTTGGCACCTCTCACTTTGGCTCAAGCCATAAATACCTTTAAAATAATACAAATTACTAATGATCCGAGCAAGCAGAAACAGATATCGGAATATGTTAGCGCGTTGCCTCACAATCCATGACACCGAAACAAAAAAGGTTCGGGGAGCGCGACTTTCAGGTTGCCTCAAATGAAATGACACCCAAAATGGGGCGATGGAGATGTCGAAGGAAGAGAGTGC
>Ga0118677_10000735_pt1 | contig 71247 bp, 70 predicted proteins | sample AliMusrvi5mmetaG_FD_86154 | JGI IMG/M metagenome (GOLD analysis project Ga0118677, IMG submission 86154) | reverse complement strand
GCGATGACCGGGCATCAGGTTGTTTCCACCCTCCATTGCAACGACGCGCTCGGCGCGCTGCCGCGCCTGATCGATCTCGGTTTGCATCCGCGCATGCTGGCGGGGCATGTCAGCGGCGTGGTGGCGCAGCGGCTGGGGCTGCGGTGCAGTTCCGGATGCTCGAGCAGAGCGGCCTCGACTCGACTGACACTGTGGGGGGCCTCACCGCCTTCTCATTGCTCGGCATCGGCGGTCTGTTCGCACTGCCGCTGTTCGCACTCCCCGTGATCTTGGTTGGGAGCCCGATATCGACGGGCCTTTACAACGCGGTGATCTTGGGATCGATCGGCTTCGCTATCTTCGCTGGACTCGGCGCAGCGGTGCTCGCCTTCGACTGGCCGCTTGAGATCTGCGGACGTGCGGTGGCAGCGGTCCGAAACTCCATCTTCCGATCGAGGCCCCCCCTCGAAGGGCTCGGCAAGACCCTGCTGCACCAAAGGGACATGATCCGCGAGGTGCTGGGCAAGCGGTGGAAGGAGGCGGTGCTGCTGAGCGCAGGGCGACTCGGCTTCGACTACCTGTGCCTGCTCGCCGCCATCAAGGCGACCGGCGCCTCGCCGCGCCCATCCCTGGTCATGGTTGCCTATGCGGCGGCAGGCATCATCGGGCTCATCCCGATCACCCCCGGCGGGCTCGGCGTGGTCGAGGCCAGCCTCACCGGCTTCCTCATCCTCGCTGGTGTCGACGCATCGAGCGCCGTGCTAGCCACCTTGGCCTATCGCCTCGCCTCGTACTGGATACCACTGGCGGCAGGGCCATTCGCCTACGGCGCCTACCGGCACCGCTGGCGGCGCCAGCACGACGCGCTCGACATGCCCTCGGTCGAGTGAGCGCTCGTGGCTGCTCGGCAGGCTGACTGATCGACCGAGGCGGTCCCTATGCTCAGAGGCCGACACCTCGACATGAAGGAGTGCAACGTGCCCATCGCCATCGGTGACACCATCCCCGACATCACAGTCATGACGCTCGGTGAGTCCGGGCCGACCCCGGTCCAGACCGGCGAGATCCTCGGCACCGGCAAGGTCGTCCTGTTCGCGGTCCCGGGTGCCTTCACTCCCACCTGCTCCGACTTCCACCTCCCGAGCTTCGTCATCCGAAACGAGGAGCTCAGGGCCAAGGGCGTCGACACCATCGCCTGCATCTCGGTCAACGACGCCTTCGTCATGGGTGCGTGGGGCGAGCAGCAGGGCGTCGGCGATGGCGTGCTGATGCTGGCCGATGGCAACGGTGACTTCACCCGGGCCATCGACCTCGTGATGGATGGCTCTGGCTTCGGTCTCGGCCTCCGTTCGAAGCGCTACGCCATGATCATCGAGGACGGCGTGGTCACGCTCCTCAACCTCGAGACGAAGCCCGGGTCGATCGAGGAGTCAGGAGCCGAGGCGGTCCTCGCCGCGCTCTGAGCGATTCCGCACGTCCCCAGAGGGTTTGGGCAGGCAACCTGCCAGAACCTGCTGCACGGCCTACGATCGCTCCATGGCACCCACGTTCAGGACCTATCCCGCCGGCACCCCATTCACGGGCACGATCGGACGCACCCTCGAGACCTCCGAGGACGCATGGCCGATGCGTCCAGAACCGCCGAAGGGTGCGCCCAATGTGGTCATCGTGGTTCTCGATGACGTCGGTTACGGCCAGCTGAGCGCGTTCGGGGGCTTGTGCGAGACCCCGAACCTGGATCGCCTGGCTGACGGTGGGCTGCGCTACGCGAACTTCCACACCACGGCGCTGTGCTCACCGACCCGAGCGTGCCTGCTCACGGGCCGCAACCATCACACTGTCGGCCTGGCGGCGATCACCGAGCTCTCGCTCGGCTATCCAGCGCTCAACGCCACCATGGGCTTCGAGCACGGCATGCTGCCGGAGATTCTGGTCAACAACGGCTACAACACCTTCTGTGTCGGCAAGTGGCACCTCACCCCACCGGCTGAGACCACCGCAGCCGGCCCCTTCGACCGGTGGCCGCTCGGCCGAGGCTTTGAGCGCTACTACGGCTTCCTTGGCGGCGACACCGACCAGTACCACCCTGAGCTGACCTACGACAACCACTCGGTGCGTGCGCCCGCGACGCCAGCAGAGGGCTACCACCTCAACGCGGACCTGGCGGATCACGCCATCGACTTCATCAAGGACGCGCACGCAGCCGCTCCTGACAAGCCGTTCCTCCTCTGGTACGCCACAGGCTCCGGCCACGCACCTCATCAGGTGGAGCAGGAGTGGGCCGATCGCTACCGCGGCCGCTTCGACGAGGGCTGGGACGCCTATCGGGTCGAGGTCTTCGAGCGCCAGAAGTCTCTCGGCCTCCTCCCAGCTGGAGCCGAGCTCTCTGAGCGCGATCCTGACGTCGAGCCCTGGGATTCGTTGAGCGATGACGCCAAGCGGATGTACAGCCGCCAGATGGAGGTCTACGCCGGGTTCCTGTCCCAGACCGACCACCACATCGGTCGGGTCCTCGACTTCATCAAGGAGATCGGGGAGTTCGAAAACACCATCGTGATCGCCGTCTCCGACAACGGTGCGAGCGCTGAGGGCGGGCACCATGGCACCCGCAACGAGAGCCTCTTTTTCAACCTGGCGCCCGAGCGGCTCGAGGACAACCTCGAGGTCATCGACATCTGGGGGAGCGAAGACACCTTCAACCACTACTCGTGGGGATGGACCTGGGCCGGCGACACGCCGTTCCGGCGCTGGAAGCGCGAGACCTACCGAGGCGGGGTCACCGATCCGTGCATCGTGTCGTGGCCTGCAGGCATCGCCGAGGAAGGCGGGGTCAGGGAGCAGTACCTCCACGCCGTCGATGTCCTGCCGACACTCCTCGACGCCATCGGGATCGAGCCACCGACCCACATCCGCGGCGTCGAGCAGTCTGAGATCCAGGGGGTGAGCTTCGCGCCCACCCTCCACGACCCGGATGCGCCAGATCGGCACACCACCCAGTACTTCGAGATGTTCGGGCACCGCTCGATCTACCACGAGGGCTGGAAGGCGGTCTGTCCCTACCCAGGGCCGAGCCTCAAGGAGGGTGCCGAGAAGGGCACACCGTTCGGCACACCCGTCACCGAGGCGATCCTCGACTCGCTCGACGCCAACGACTGGGAGCTCTACGACCTCACGAACGATCCCGCCGAGTGTCACAACGTCGCCAGCGACAACCCCGCCAAGCTCGACGAACTCCGGGAGCTGTGGTGGGCTGAGGCGGAGCGCTGCGGCGCGCTACCGATTGCAGGCGGCGGGATCGACCGACTGTTGGCCAAGCGACCGGCAGTCGGCGGCTCTCGTCGGGTCTACGAGTTTTTCCCTGGTGGTTCGCCGATCTCCTTCATCGCCACGCCGAGGGTCGTCAACCGTGCCCACTCGATCACCGCACACGTGCACATCCCCGACGAGGGCGCAGAGGGCGTGCTGCTCAGCTGCGGGAACCGCCACGGGGGCTACGCACTCTTCGTCAAGGACGATCGACTCTCGTTTATCCACAACTACCTGAGCCTCGACCGCTTCAGCGTCGTCGCTGATGTGCCGGTGCCGAGAGGCGAGACCACCCTGCGGATGGAGTTCGCACCCACCGGGCCACCACGCATCCTCGAGGGTCTCGGTGCACCCGCAGAGATCAGGCTCTTCCACGGCGACGAGGTGGTCGGCTTCACGGCGATCCCTCACAGCGTCCCGGTGACGTTCTCGACCACAGGGCTCAGCTGCGGCCTGGCCTACTTCGACACGGTCGACCCTGCCTTCTACGAGGCGCCGTTCACCTTCACCGGTGGGCTCGACAAGGTCGTCCTCGACGTGACGGGTGAGCTGATCATCAGCCCCGAAGCGGAGATGACGAGATTGATGGCCCAGCAGTAGCGAGCATCAGGCGTTCGTCTGGACGGTCCGGGCCAGGATGCCGAGCGTTGCTTTGAGCGCGCTCTCGGAGAGGATCGGGAAGATGCCAGCCTCGGCCCACACCTGAGCGATGGCTGACCAGTCGTAGTACGAGGTGACGAGCGTGGTGGTCTCGCTGGTCGGCTCGAGGTGGTAGCCGTAGACGTGGCCGATATCGGGCTTGAGGTCACCGATGACCGTCCATGCGATCTCGACGTCAGGCTCGAAGGCGGTGATGACGATGGTGACGTCGTAGCGGCCGAGCGGATAGTCGCCGAGCGCCTCTCGGTCCATGTGGACCACGAAGGAATCACCCACACACGCCACGCTTGACCCGCTGGCGGCCATCAACATGCCTGACGAATCGATGGCGACATGACCGGCCGGCGAGCGGAGCACCTCGAAGATCGTCGAGGGCGACGCCTCGATGGAACGCGATACCTCGATGCGATCGGTCATGGTGCGATCTTGCCACCGACGCCGCCACGATGCTCTGACGTCTCGCTGCCGAGGGTCGCTAGTCTTTGCGAGCGCAGCATGACGCTGCAATCCGGAGGCGACGATGACGATCAAGACGACTGGCTTGCGAGCGATCGTGGCGGCCACCCTGCTGACCGGCGGCGGACTGCTGACGGCGTGCTCGTCATCAGCGACGACCTCTTCGACTCCAACCACCGCGACCACCTCGTGCATGCCGCCAGCTGGCTGGAACTCGGTCGTCGGAACCAAGGCGGCAGGTGGTGCTGCCGAGTACAACGTGATGTCGTTCGACGGGACCGAGATTCGCGTCCACTGGTTCCCGCTGTCGACGAGCGTGGGGCACGCTGTCACGGCACCGACGGTGCTCATGGGGCCTGGGTGGGGCGAGACCGGTTCGACCGACACGACGAGCGGCGGCCTCTTCGGCTCGCTCGATATCGCTGCTCTCTGGAAGGCCGGGTACAACGTGCTGACGTGGGACCCGAGAGGGTTCGGCAAGTCGGGCGGCGCTGCGCAGGTGGACGATGCCTCTGTGGAAGGTCGTGATGTGACGAGGCTGATCAGCTGGGTGGCGCAGCAGAAGGGCGTCGAGCTCGATGGCCCTGGCAATCCGAGGATGGGCATGGTCGGTGCGTCCTATGGCGGCGGTATCCAGTTCGCGACGGCCTCCCAGGACTGCAGGGTCGATGCCATCGCGCCGATGATCGCCTGGCACTCACTCACCACCAGCCTGTACAAGAACCAGACGGTCAAGTCCGGATGGTCCAACATCCTGACCGCCGGTGCTGCAGCCGCCAAGCTGAACCCGAACATCACCCAGGCCTCGACAGATGAGCAGGCCACGGGCGTGATCTCGCCAGCCGAGGCTGCGTTCTTCGCCTCTCGGGGTCCCGGGGCGCTCGTGGCCAAGGTCCACCAGCCCACCCTCATCCTCCAAGGCACGGTCGATGACCTCTTCACCCTCCAAGAGGGTGTGTGGAACTACGAGCTGCTCAAGAAGGCTGGCACCACGGTGTCGATGGTGTGGTTCTGCGGCGGTCACGGCTCGTGCCTCACGGATCCAGGCACGGTGATCGATGAAGGATCGATGTCGATCGAATGGATGGACCGCTACGTCAAGGACGATGCATCGGCGAAGTCGCTCGAAGGCTTCGAGATGGTGGACCAGGCAGGCACCACCTACACGGCGCCGGCTTACCCGCCGGCTGCTGGCTCCCCGGTCAGCGCCGCTGGCTCGGGGGGGACCCTGTCGCTGACCGCGGACGGAGGGTCGGGGCCAGCGACCGCCTCCCCATCGCGTTCTGGAGCGAGCGCCATCGATGCGGTGGCGCTCGGGGTCACTCCGGCGAAGGCATCGAACGCCACGAATGTTTCCATCCCCTTCGCTCACGAGGCGGTGGTTGCTGGGGCGCCACGCTTGACGATGACCTATTCGGGGACTTCGCCAGGAGGGTCCCGTCCGACCCGGGTGTTCGCACAGCTCGTCGACCCGACCACCGGCATCGTGCTCGGCAACCAGATCACTCCTATCCCGGTGATCTTGGATGGATCGACGCATACGTTGTCCTTCCCGCTCGAGATCGTGGCCTTCACGGCGGCGACGGGGTCGCATCTCGAGCTGCAGATCACCCCGACCACCGTGGCCTATGCCGTGCCGCAGCTGGGTGGTTCGATCACGATGAGCGCGATCCATATCTCGCTGCCCACTGCCACCAACCTCACCGAGGTGCATGGCTGAGCGAGCAGTCGCCCGTTCGACCTAGCGCCCGGTGAAGCGAGCCGGCCGCCGTTCATTGAACGATGCGATGCCCTCAGCCAGATCCTCGCTCGAAGCGAGCCGGCGGTTGATCTCGCCGAAGCGGCCGATGGCTTCTTCCTCGCCCTGGGTGAGCGCGAGCAGCGCGTTCTCCTTGGTCATCTGCACAGCGAGCGGCGCGTTGGCAGCGATCTCGAGCGCGAGCTCGATGCCGCGCTGGCGCTGCTCGCCTGTCGGCACGATCTCTTGGACGAGGCCGATCCGGCGCGCCTCGGTCGCATCGAACTCGTCCGCACGAAGCAGGTGGTACATCGCGTTGCCCCAACCGCCCCTCGAGACGAAGCGAAGTGTGGCCCCGCCGAGGGCGGTCACGCCGCGTCGAGGCTCGAGCTGGGCGAAACGAGCATCGTCGGCCGCCACCACGATGTCGCCGGCCAAGGCTAGCTCGATGCCGATGGTGTAGGTGATGCCCTGGACTGCGGTCACCTGGGGCTTGCGCAGGCGTCGTCGAAGGCCCAATGGATCCACGCCATCGGTGCGAAGTCCCGCGGGATCGGCGTCAGGCCCGAAGAAGAGCGGCATCTCAAGTCCGGCGGTGGTGTGGTCGCCGGCGAAGCACAGCACGCCGACGAAGAGCGAGTCGTCCTCGTCGAGCTCGGTCATGGCCTCAGAGAGCTCTCGGAGCATCTTCGGGGTGAAGCCATTTCGCTTCTCGGCACGATCGACGGTGATCACCATGACCCGCTGCTCGACGATCTCGGTGGTCACCTGTCCATGAATGTGTCGCTCGCTCATCGACCCTCCTTCGAGATGGTCACGACCCTAGGCGCAGGCATCGTCCATGGCAGACTCCGAGCATGGGGGGACAGGGGATCACACGTCGCGACTTGCTGCGCCAAGGGGCACTCGGCACCCTGGCGCTCTCGGCGGCGGGCGGGGTGCTGGCCGCGTGCGCGGCCGGGAGATCGGCTGCACCCAGGTTTCCGGCCGAGGCGACCACGGCTCCCCCCGACGACGCACGCACCCGCTGGTGGCTGGAGGGCAACTTCGCGCCGGTGCATCGTGAGGTCACTGCCACCAACCTCGAGGTGATCGGCTCGCTGCCACCGGAGCTCGAGGGGCTCTACGCCCGCAACGGTTCGAACCCGCTCTCAGGCCTGTCGCCTCACTGGTTCTTGGGTGACGGGATGGTCCATGGCGTGGAGCTCGCTGGCGGGGCTGCGACCTGGTACCGGAACCGTTACGTCGAGACAGCCCTGTGGAAGTCTGGCGGGGGACTCGGTTCGAGCGGACAGCCAGGTGGTGCGTCAGGGCTCTCGAACGTGTCGGTTGGCCGACATGCCGGACGGTTCCTCTCCCTCGGCGAGGTGGGCTTCCCGTTCGAGCTCGAGCCGTCTGATCTGTCGACCCGCGGCGTGGTCGATTTCGACGGTCGTCTGACGGGGAACTTCACCGCCCACCCGAAGGTCGACCCGACCACCGGCGTGATGCATGCCTTCGGCTACAACTTCGAAGCGCCGTTCCTCGAGTACTACGTCATCGACCCCTCAGGGACGCTCGTCTCCTCTGAGCCGGTCGACGTCCCGCACTCGACGATGATGCACGACTTCGCCATCACCGAATCGGACGTGATCTTCATGGACTTCCCCGTTGCCTTCGACATGGCGGGTGCGATCAAGATGGTCAAGGACCCGTCCTCGACTGCGGTGCCCTTCGAGTGGCGGCCCGAGCTCGGTGCCCGTTTGGGGGTGATGCCATTAGGCGGCCCGACCTCCGCGATCCGATGGGTCTCGATCGACCCCTGCTACGTGTACCACGGGGTCAACGCATGGCGAGACGGCTCGGTGATCAAGATGGAGGTCTGTCACCTCGATTCGACGTTCACCTCGTCAAATGAACCAAGCGCGGCGACGAGACGTGTGTGGAGCATCGAGACAGCGACCCCACAGCTTCGATTCTCAGAGGTCGTCCTTGACGTTCCTGCCGCAGATCTGCCCACCATCGACCAGCGTCATCGAGGTCGCCCCTCTCGGCACTCCTGGCTTGGCGAGGTCATCTCGTCGCCCGGTGAGCTGGCGTTCTGGGGCTGTCAGCACCTCGACACGGTGACCGGCAGGCTCGATCGCTGGCTTCCCGACGGTGGGCGACGCTCAGGGGAGTGGTGCTTCGTGCCTGCCAAGGGCGGCCACGAGGGCGAAGGATGGGTGATGGCCTTCGTCTTCGACCCGCGGGTCGACCGCAGCGCTCTCGTGGTGCTCGAGGCACAGGACGTGGCCAAGGGACCGATCGCGCAGGTCCCGCTGCCGGTCCGGGTGCCCTATGGGTTCCATGGCACCTTCATGGAGGCCTGAGTCGGCAGCACCCATCGAGCAGGTCCGAGGTGGCTCGTGCTACAACCTCGGCAGGCGACATCGCCCGATGGCTGCTCGAGGAGGCTGAGAGATGAGCGTGGTCCCACCACCCCCACCGGAGGAGCCGCCGTGGTCGGTGCCGGTCGCCGAGGAGCAGCCCGCTCGCGTGACGGTCGCCATCGATTTCGAACCCCGCCCACAGGTGCGATGGACGATCTTGCTCCGCTTCTTCCTGCTTATCCCGATCTGGTTCGTGCTGTTCTTCCTCGCCATCGCCGTGTTCTTCGTGGTCGTCGCAGCGTGGTTCGCGTCGCTCGTCACAGGCCGGGTGCCCGACGGGCTGCAGCGCTTCATCGTTGGATGGCTCCGCTACTCAGCCAACGTGGGTGCTTACACCAACCTGCTCACCGATCGCTGGCCAGGAGCACACCTCGACCCAGCGCCTGACGACACGGTCACCGTCGATGTCGACCATGTCGAGCTCAACCGAGCAGCGGTGTTCTTCCGCCTCATCTTGTTGGTTCCCTCGTCCGTCATCAGCCAGATCCTGAACCTCGGTGCAGCATTCTTCGTCATGGCGATGTGGTTCTACTCGCTGTTCACCGGCCAGCTTCCTCAGCCGGTGCACCAGGCGCTCTGCGTGGTGCTTCGCTACTCGGTCAGGTTCAGCGCGTATGGCTGCCTGGCCACGCCGACCCAGCCGTTCGAGGGGATGTTCGGTGACGAGGGCGCGGCCCAAGCTGCGCCAGCCGGAGCGCCATCGTCGCCTGGTTCGCCGTTGCGGACCACCTCGATGGTGCTCGACTCGACGGCTCGCGGCGTCCTGATCGCCATCGTGGTGGTCGGCTGCATCGCCCTCTACTTTGATCAGAAGGTCACCGCAGCCGTCACGCCGAAGCCCTCCAACCAGCAGATCCAAGGAGCGGCGCCCACCTGGCTCGACCATGGGGCTGCCTACCGGCTCGGTGCCGGTGACGAACAGCTCGACTGAGCTGATCGGCGACCCTAGGTTCGTAAAGTGACGTCATGGGCGCCGCTGCCCGCCGGACGGAGCGTCACCGCCTGACCGACTGCAGCACCCTCGAGGACTGAGGCGACGAGCTCGGGGTCCGTCGTCCTGGCGTAGGCGCGCACGTCGTCGGTGACGTCGGCGATGACGAGAGCGGAGCTGGGGGAACCATCTCGGCCGAAGGTCGTGGTGGCGGCAGCGATCGTCGCGTGCAGTGGTGCCGTGAGCTCTTGGAGCACCTCAGAGCCGGGCTCAAGATCGATCTGGCGCTGCACCTCGTCGTAGTCCGGCGGCGCCACTGGGCCGGGTTCGCTGCCGTAGACGGCCCAGACGTGCTTGGTCATGTGCATGCCGACGCCGTTGACCAGACCGTAGGTCTGTGAGTTCCCGCGCAGCCGCGTCACCATCTCGGCGATCGCATGGGTCGTGTAGTTGCTCGCTGGCCCGCCGTGATACGGCAAGCCTCCGGTGACGGTGAGCCCGCGAGCATCGTCCGAGTCGATGCCGAGCGCGTTCGTGGCGAAGAGGACCGAGGAAGCGAAGCAGCTGTAGAGGTCGAGGTGAGCGACATCGTCGATTCCGAGGTCAGCCTGCTGGAGCGCATCACGTGAGGCGAGCTCCATGGCCCTCGAGCGGGAAAGAGACGCACGTCCAGCTAGGTGGGTGGCGTCACGGCCGAAGCTCCAGCCACGCAGATAGACGCGCTGGTCGGCGGGGATGCCGAGTTCGTCAGCCTTCCGATGCGTGGTCATGAGCAGTGCTGCCGCCATGTCGACGTCCATGATCGCCACCATGTACTTGGCATACGGGGAAGAGATCATCCGATTGGTGTCGGTGACGGTCGTGACCTCCTCTGGGGGTCGGTACACGGGGAACCAGGCGTGCTCGTTGCGCGCAGCGACCGCGCTCAAGCGTGAGAGGAGTCGGCCCTCGAGCGCAACGTGCTCCTTGGGGCTCCGACCTGACGCGGCCTGCAGCGCGCTGTCGAGGGCCGCGAAGGTGACCGACGGTTGGAGCACGTCATGGGCCCACTCGGTTGGGCTGACCCACTCATCGAGGTTGATCGGAGCGCTCGGTGCATGCTCAGCCGGATGACTCCATGGCAATGGCAGCCCGGCCGCCGCGAGACGGCGCCGGGTGTTGAGCGCCTCACCGCCGACGACGAGCGCCAGCTCAGAGCTCCCGGCGAGCATCCGCTCAGCAGCGGAGTTGACCAACCGTTGACCTGCGGTCCCGGCCAGAACGGAAGTCTCGGCGAAGCCCGGAGCAGCGCCCACGAGCTCGCCGAGGCGCTGGGCTGCATCGTCGTAGGTCCAGCTCATGCAGTGAACAAGGTGGAGGCTGTCGATCGACGACAGGATTGACGGCAGGCCGGCGTCAGTGGCCGCCCGAGCGGCCACCTCCGCCCACATGGAGAGAGGCTCGAGCGCGTGGTCGTCGCGCCACGTGGCCCGGCCGATGCCGACGATGCAGGGGCTGCGAGGGTCGATGATCGTCATGCGCTCATGCGCTCATGTGCGCCCGGCGCGAGCGGGGCCCGCGGAGCGTCGGTCGTGCGATGGGACGTGGTGGACGTGGTGGCTGCACTCGATTCCCCTTCCTCACTGCCCCAACCCTGGCGTTGCACGGGAGCGTGGCCGGGAGCCGATGCGTGACGGTGGCCACCCAGCGGAGGAGCGTTCTATAGACGATCTATATTTCGTGAAAAACTATACACGTAACATAGATGCGTCAAGACGGGTCCGGAGAGGCGAGCGGACGATGATGCGCTGGCGCTCCAGCGGGCGCAGCGCGTTGGTGGGGCGGCCTTGCCCTCAGGTCAGTGTGCGGTGCTTGAGGCGAGCGTCGAGGCAAAGATCTGCCAGGCCAGCGCACTCTTGGCGATGAGCGACAGGGTGACGTACACCCGCTCGCCGAAGAGGTAGTCGGCCCATTTGCCGATCTTCTTGTACTGGAGCCATTGGTTCAGAGCGAAGCAGTTGAAGAAGATGAAGATCGAGAAGAAGATGCCATAGACGAAGCCCGGCGGGTGCTGACTCGCCCCTGGACCAATGAGGTAGATCCCGATGGCGATCCACGGGAAGATCCCTGCGACGCAGCCGATCCAGAAGGGTCCGAGTCCAGAGCCTGGGCGCTCGTAGCGCTCCTGCATCCAGCCGAAGCCGATCATCGACGCGTTCACGCCGACGAGTGCCACGAGCGCCGCGATGTCGCTGATGCCCACCAGCATGGCGATGAGCACGATCATGATCGAGGAGCTCATGGAGTACTCGATCCACCGGAATGGGTTTCGCTCCTTCAGCAGTGATGTCCGGTAGGCCGACCATCCTGGCCCGATCACGAAGAAATGAGCTGCGGCGGAGAGCAGGAAGAAGGCGGCGATGGCACCGGCGAAGCTGAGATTGAAGAGGACGACCTGCTGCTGGCCGACTCCTGGCCCCGGAGGCCCGGTCATGTAGGTGGCGCGAACCGGCAGCGAGAAGCTGTTGGCGAGGACCACGATGAGGACCGCTTGGACGAGGTGGAGGCACCCCGCAGTGAGGTTGTAAGGCCGAAGCCTCGCGATTGAGTTCTCCTGGTCGGCCATAGCAGAACGCTACCGGTGATCAGGTGGGGCTCGTCACCTCGCCCCGCACGGCCGTGCGAGATCGGCTCCTAGCGTTGGGAGCATGGAGGTGGACTCGGTCGAAGTTCGCGGGCGAATCGTCTACGACGGTGAGTGCGGCGTGTGTCAGCAGCTGAGCCAGTGGCTGGTTGCTTCCTGGAACGACCCAACGCTTGCGGTCGTCTCGTACCAGGAGCTTGGCGACGAAGGCTGCGCTCAGCTTGGCTTCACGCTGCGGGAAGCGGCAGCTGCGGCATGGTGGGTCGAGGTCGGCTCGCCGCCCCAGCGAGGTCATCGTGCAATTGCAAGAGCGCTCGGGGAATGCACCGGCTGGCGAAGGTTCCTGTCTCGGCTCATGGTCTTGCCGGGCATCAACGCTCTCTGCGCGTCTTGCTACGTACTCTTTGCTCGATATCGCCACCGTCTCGTCGGGCCGGTTGCGTGTCGAGCGCCCGCTTCTGTGTGAGTCGCCCGTCAGCTCTCCCGATGCGCTCAGGCGTTGAGCGAATCGGTCAGGATCGATCGGAGCTGATTCGAATCTCGCAATTCACGCACGAAGCTGTGGTCGCCGGGGTGTGGAGTGACTTCGACGCAAGCGAATCGTTCGAGGCTCTTGGCGTAGGCGGCGTCGATCAGGTCGTCGGTCCCGAAGTGGACCTTGATGGTGCCGCGCATCGAAGTCTTCGTCAGCAGCGTTGGGAGATCTCGATGAAGCGGCGACTTGCTCGCTCTTCTGGCCGTTCTCACCTGCGGTCGCCATCGTCGATCTCCTGCGTGCAAACGTGCAGCGACGGTGAGTGATGCCTGGGGGCTGAACGCGAGGACTGAATCAACACCGAGGAGCACGCCGAAGAGGATGGCAGCGAATCCGCCGGAGCTCGTTCCCACGAACACCCGACGGGTGGCGCCGAGATCTTCGATCAATGCGTCGAGGCTCTCGGCGACCTCTACGACATCGTCGCCGAGCCCAGGGACGCCTCGTTGATACCAGCACTGCTCAAGGTCTCTGAGAAACACCCGATGCACCTGAAGACCATCACTTTGGCGCAGAAACTCAAATGGCGGACCGAAGAGACCACCCGAAATGCCGCCAAAGGTCACAAGGACCGGCGCGGGTCCTCCACCTTGCAGCCTCTCGACGGCTAGCGACGTGGTCGAGTCATTCACAGCTGCTGCGAACTCCGCATCCGGGGTCACTCGCTGCTCCTCTCCCATCGCGCCGACAGCCGAGTCTTCTCGAACAGAGCATGCATGGTAGTGATCGCTCACTGGTGGCTGGTTTCCGGCGACGCCCGGGAAGCCGAACGCTCCAGAGACACCTCGCGCGCACTGCCAGTCGTCGGCCGCTGCGGTGAGCTGAGAGTGGCGACGACGGGCCCATTGCGGGACACCGACTTTCTGCCTGCGCTGCTCGGGGTCAGCGCCCTCTAAAGATAGAAAAGGGGGAGTGCGCTGCGCAGCGAATCTCGAACCCTCGGATCGGCCACATGCTCGATGATCGACGTGACCTGCTCAAGATCGCTGGCACCAAAGATCTCCGCGGTACCGTGCTCTGAGACGATGATCGAATGCTGGAAGCTCGTCGCTGGAGCGGTGAGCGAGGGGACGACCGTGGATGACCCGGTCTTGTCATGCCACGAGCGAAGGGCCACGATGGCGTGACCATCGTTCGAGTGCATGGCGCCGACGACGAAGTCAGATTGCCCGCTGAATCACACCGGGTTTCCTGGAGGCTCTGACCTGCCCCCGAGTTCCTTACCTATTCCGGTGTTGGGATTAGGCGGTTTGCTTCTCACTCAGGGACAACTCGAACTCGACCGGTGAGACGTAGCCGAGCATCGAGTGGCGCCGCTGACGATTGTAGAAGACCTCGATGTAGTCGAAGATGGCGTTCGAGAGCTCGAGCCTCGTGTTCCATCGCTTTCGATCGAGAAGCTCGTTCTGCATGCTCGACCAGAACGACTCCATCATGGCGTTATCGAACGCGTCTCCGACCGAGCCGAACGAGGGCATCAGCCCTGCCTCCCTGATCCGCTCAGTGAAGGACCAGGAGGTGAACTGAGTGCCGTGATCAGCATGGACGATGCTGCCGGGCTTCGTCTGGCGCTGCTTGATCGCCATGTCGAGAGCGTTGACGACAAGCGTGGTGTCTTGGACCGAGTCGATCGACCAGCCGACGATGCGCCGGCTGCACGTGTCGAGCACGCAGCAGCAGTAGACCTTGCCTTCACGCGTCGGGTGCTCGGTGATGTCAGAGACCCAGAGCTCATCGGTGTCAGAGCGCGTGAACTGGCGCTTGACAAGGTCGTCTGAGGTCGGGCGCCCCTTGACCCGTTTTGTCTTGGCGGGGCCCGGAAGCCCAGCAATGCCTGCGTTGTGCATGAGAATCGCTACCAGGTTGGCGCTCACATGGATGCCTCGACCCTTGGTGAGCTCGGCATGGACTCGACGGGCGCCATAGGTGCCGCGGCTCTCGGCGTGGACCTCCTTGATTAGGGCCGTCAGCCACTCTCGTCGCATCTTGGTCGGCGACAGTGGGCGCTTTCGATACATGTAGTAGCCGGCGCTCGAGACCCCGAGAACTCGACAGCACTGCTTCACGCTGAACCCGGCGGCGACCAGCTGGTCGATCACCGGGTGGATCCTTTTGGGCGAGTGGCCTCCGGACCGAGCAGCTTGTGTGCACGGCGAAGGATCTCGACCTCGGACTCGAGCTCCCGGATTCTCCGATTCGCTTTGCGCAGCTCCCTCGACTCAGCTGTCGTTGTTCCGGCGAGCTCGCCGCGATCGATCCGGTCCTGCTTGATCCAGTTGTAGAGGGTGGCCTCGGTGACGTCGAGATCGGCGGCAGTCTTCGAGACTGATCTTCCAGCCTCTACGAGAGCGAGTGCTCGTCGCCGGAACTCGGCGGAATAGGGACGTGGCATCGATTGCACCTTTCATTCAGGTCCAATCTCAACACGCAGAAGGGTAAGGAATCGAGGGGCAGGTCAGAGCCTCCAGGAAACCCGGTGTGATTCACGCTCTTCGCCAATGTTTTGGTCGTCAGTGACTCAACCATCAAGACGAGGAGACCCCCTCGGATCCCTGATGGATTCTGGTGGCCACGCTGTCTCGTGAGACCCGGACTTGGTGACCTTTGGCCCTACTCACCGGAACGGCCAACCGAAAGACTGGTGACAAGCCAAGACGCCCCAAGGAGGGGATATGTCAGCAGCACCAGCAGCCAGCACGGGTCAACATCATCGAACTGGGTCACTCATCAACTGGGGATTCATCAAGATCGAGCCAATGACGGCATCACGCGGCGCCGCAGGATTTGCACAGCGAACGCGGGATTGTCGTGGGCGGCTGGCTATCCGAACCATATCGGCAGTGCTGCTCGCCATGGCTGGGATGGTCGCCTCGGTCGGGGTCCAGGTGGCGAGCGAATCTGCGGTGGGTGCCGCCTATGTCTCGTCGTTCTCGATCAACGACCCCGGGAGCCTGTCCGGCACGAGCGGTCAGGCGATCACCCCAGTTGAGTTCATCGCGTCGAACGTTGACGCCAGCACTGGACCGGTGGCGACATCGATCAAGTGGACAGCGGGCCAGTTGCCCAGCGGTCTCTCCCTTTCTCCAGCCGGTGTTCTCTCAGGCACCCTCAGCGCATCGATTCCAGGTGGCCTTTATGACCTGCGGATCATTGCTTCTGAGAGGGTGACAAGCGGGTCTCGTGGCCTGAAGAGCGTGATTTGGTTTACCACTGACCTCGCCACCCAGATCTCGATCTCAGGACCTTCGGTATTTAGCTCGCACCAGACCACCATCGGGTTCAACTATCCCAGCGGCGTGGCCGTCGACACCTCGGGCCAAGTCTTCGTGGCGGATACCTACAACAGCCGAATCGTCTCGATGAACGCCGATGGCTCGCACCAGACCACCATCGGCTCAGGGTTCAACCTTCCCAGTGGCGTGGCCGTCGACACCTCGGGCCATGTCTTCGTGGCGGATACCTACAACAACCGAATCGTCTCGATGAACGCCGATGGCTCGCACCAGACCACCATCGGCTCAGGATTCAGCTATCCCGTTGGCGTGGCCGTCGACACCTCGGGCCATGTCTTCGTGGCGGATTTGGGCAACAGCCGAATCGTCTCGATGAACGCCGATGGCTCGAACCAGACCACCATCGCGGCGACAGGGTTCAGTTACCCCATGGGCGTGGCCGTCGACACCTCGGGCCATGTCTTCGTGGCGGATTTCGGCAACAGCCGAATCGTCTCGATGAACGCCGATGGCTCGCACCAGACCACCATCGGCTCAGGGTTCAACTATCCCAGCGGCGTGGCCGTCGACACCTCGGGCCATATCTTCGTGGCGGATTACGGCAACAACCGAATCGTCTCGATGAACGCCGATGGCTCGAACGAGACCGCCATCGGCTCAGGGTTCAGTTACCCCATGGGCGTGGCCGTCGACACCTCGGGCCAAGTCTTCGTGGCGGATACCAACAACAACCAAATCGTCTCGATGAACGCCGGCTTCAGAATCCCTGACCAGCCGCTTCCGGGTGTTCAAGCCGGCCAAGCCGCCGCACCTACGCAACTTGAGAGCGAATCTGTCGACCCAAGCACCGCACCAAAGGTGACATCGGTCAAGTGGTTCGCTTCAGACCTGCCTGCAGGCTTGAAGCTCTCCTCAAAGGGAGTGCTCTCCGGAACTCCGAAGGTGCAACTACTTGGGACCTATTCGATCTACCTCACTGCCACCGAGACGGTGACGAAGGTGGTGGGCAAGGTCAAGACCGTCACTACTCGGGCGACATCACAAGTGCTGTCGGTCATCATCTCCTGACCCTCGCTGGTTCGTCATCACGCCTGGCCTTCGCCGCGTAAGCGGCCTGTGGATGCCTGTCGTAGATGATCAGTTTTTCTGTCAGCTCACTTCGGACATCCTCGAGTAGTTGGCCAAAGATCAGTTGGCAGCACACTCGGACATCTCGTGACCGAGCTTTCGAAGGTGCCAGCCGTCCCGCTGCCACCCTTTGATCCCTGACCAACCCGGCGCTGCCACAGCCAACAAATTCTCCCGCCACCTGGCCCACATCAAGCAAACGGCCCACTCGTGCGCTACGGTCCCAACGTCGTTAACGACACCACACGCAGGACACCCGGTTCTCGACTCCGATCGCTCGAGGTGAACCCTGATCGGGCCATCCTCTACGTCGTCGATGCCGAGGATGGTGACAGCGGGCAAGCCCACCAAGAGTTCGCACATGCGCGTAGGGTTTGATTCCACGGGGGCTCTCCATCTCTGTTGGCGTTAGACACCTTCAGATTGGCGGGCCCCGTGCTTTCTCAGTGGACCCCTGGCTGAACTACCCCCCACTCATTTCCGAAGAGCCCGATTGGCACCATCCCGGCTGCTGATCTCTCGCCAGCAGGCACGCAGGGCAAGCTCCCCACCGTCGTCGTGCCCACCTCGCCTCCACCAACGACCCTGCAGGTGGCCACGTTGATCCCGGGCTCAGGGCCAAAGGTGAAGGACGGTGACTCGGTCACGGTCAACTACACCCTCGCCACCTACTCGGCCGGCAAGGTCATCCAGTCGTCCTACACCGACGGCTCTGGTCCCTTCGTGGTCCAACATGTGGGCGCCGGCGAGGTCATCCCCGGCTGGGACGCTGGCCTAGTGGGAATGCAGGCAGGGGAGCGCAAGGAGTTCATCATCCCTGCGTCCCTCGGCTACGGCTCCAACTCGCCGGGCGCGGGAATCGCAGCGAACGACACCTTGGTTTTCATCGTCGATCTGATCAAGATCAACTAGGCCGCTCGGCCCAGCAGGCGCTCAGGCGTCTGGGGTCTGCATGGCGATGCGGTCGGTCCGGATGCGGACCTTGATCCGCACCTCGTCAGGGGTCCGCATCGGGTACTCGTCGACGCCCATGTACTTCTTGGCCAGTGCGTCGATGTGAGCGTCGGCTCCGTCAGTGGTGATCTCAGTTACGGTGCCGTGGACAGCGACGACGTTGTAGGGGTTCTCGGGGTCAACCACGCAGATCGCCACCTTTGGGCTCCGCTCGAGGTTCCGGGCCTTGGCACGGCCCTGCGCGGTGTTGATCAGCAGGTCGTCACCATCGACGTCGATCCACAGCGGCGTGATCTGTGGGCTGCCATCAGCGGCGATGGTCGCCAGCGAGGCGAGGACTGGTCGTGCGAGCAGCTCGCGGGCTGGGGTGGACAGGACGTCAGCCATCGTGGGCCTTCCTTCTCATTCAAGGTGGGTTGCCCTCTTGACCTTACCGGCGATGGTGGCCGGTTGCGTGGGGGCGGACCGCCGCGCTTGTGATCTTGCGCAGGTGCCCGGCGGCGACGAAGATCGCAGGTCGGGGGATCGAAGACGAATCGCCAAGGACCAGGAGGTCGAGCACGTGGGCATGAGGATCGAGACCGACAGCATGGGGCCCATCGAGGTGCCAGAAGAGCGCTACTGGGGAGCACAGACCGCCCGGAGCCTCCACCACTTCGATATCGGCCATGACACCATGCCGGCGCCGCTGATCCACGCCTTCGGCATCCTCAAGCAGGCCTCGGCGATGGTGAACCGCGACCTCGACAAGATGCCGGCAGATCGGGCTGCGCTGATCATCGCCGCTGCCGGAGAGGTGGCTGACGGGAAGCTCGATGACGAGTTCCCGTTGCGCATTTGGCAGACCGGTTCGGGCACCCAGACCAACATGAACGTCAACGAGGTCATCTCGAACCGGGCCATCGAGATGGCGGGTGGCGTGCGCGGCTCGAAGGACCCCGTCCACCCCAATGACGACGTCAACATGTCCCAGTCGTCGAACGACACGTTCCCAACCGCTATGCACATCGCAGCGGCGAGGGAGCTGACAGGTCGGCTCATCCCTGCGGTCAAGTCCTTGCGCAATGCCCTTGCGGCCAAGGCGACGGCCTTCGAGGGGATCACCAAGATCGGGCGCACCCACCTCATGGACGCAGTCCCGCTCACCCTCGGTCAGGAGTTCTCCGGCTACGTGAGCCAGCTCGACGCCGATCTCGTCCGCCTCGAGCAGGTACTGCCTGGTCTCTTCGAACTGGCCGCCGGCGGCACCGCGGTCGGCACAGGACTCAACACCCATGTCGAGTTCGGTGAGCGTGTGGCCACAGCAATCGCCGAGCTGACCGGCGATCCCTTCGTGACGGCGCCGAACAAGTTCGCAGCGCTCGCGGGTCACGATGCGCTGGTGTTCGCATCCGGTGCGCTCAAGACCCTGGCGGTCTCGCTGACCAAGATCGCCGACGACCTCCGCTGGCTGGGCTCAGGCCCACGCTCAGGCCTCGGGGAACTCGTCCTGCCGGCGAACGAGCCGGGCAGCTCGATCATGCCTGGCAAGGTCAACCCGACCCAGTCGGAAGCCATGATCATGGTCTGCATCCAAGTGATGGGCAACGACGCTGCGATCGGCATCGCGGGGAGCCGAGGCAACCTCGAGCTCAACGTCTGTAAGCCGGTGATCATCCACAACTTCCTCCACTCGCTCACGATCCTCGCTGATGCCTGCCGAGGCTTCGAGGAGTTCTGCGTCGTCGGCCTCGAGCCGGACTACGACCAGATCCGACGTCACCTTGAGAACTCGCTGATGCTCGTCACTGCACTCAACCCGCACATTGGCTACGACCGGGCCGCCGAGGTCGCCAAGAAGGCGCACAAGGAGCGCTCGACGCTCAGAGAGTCGGCAATCGCGCTCGGGTACCTCACCGGCGAGGAGTTCGACGCGGCGGTCCGCCCTGATGACATGACCCATCCGTGACTAGGCCGCTCCCGCTCTCCGAGGAGGAGGTGGAGGTCGCACTCAGAGGGACCAGCTGGTCGATCGAGCAGGGGCATCTCATGTTGGTCCACCACTTCGCCGGGTTTGCCCAGGCGCTGGGCTTCGTCGTGGCCGTCGGGGCGCTGGCTGAGGAGCTCGATCACCACCCCAACATCGAGCTTCGCTACGACCTTGTCCGCCTCGAGCTCTGGACCCATGATGTCGGGGGGCTGACGAAGCTCGACGTCGAGCTCGCGCTCACGGTGGAGTCGATCGTCAGCGGAGAGGCTCGAGGAGAGCGGCGCGCAACTGAGCGATGGTCTGCTCGCTGATCCCGAGATCGAGCGCCAACGCCTCGGTCGAGCCCCAGCGCGCCGTGATGGTGGTGAGGAGGTGCTCCATGTTCTCAGGGGCAGCGGAGAACACCTCGTCGGCAGCGAGGATCTCGTCGGCAGCGTCTGGGTAGCGCTCGGCGAGCCGCTCCTTGAGCTGGTGCATCGACGCTGCACTGAGCGCGTAGTCCTCGACGATCAGCTCGTCGTCGACGCCGAGCAAGCCGAGGACGAGGGCGATGAGCACGCCGGTGCGGTCCTTGCCCGCTGTGCAGTGGACGATGGCCGGAAGCCCACCTGGCGAAGCGAGGGCCTCGATGGCGCTCACCACGTGCGCACCGGCGGTGTCGAGCATCTCGACATAGGTCGACGACAACAGCCCGGGCTGCGTTCGGAAGGCCTCGGGATCTGGCACCGACTCCATGAGCGGGAGGTGGAGGAAGTCGACAGGTGTCGTCTCGGCGTCGAAGTGGCCCTCCTCGACCTCAGCGGTGGTGCGCAGGTCGATGACGGTGGCGATGCCCAGCCGCCTGATCTCTGCGTGGTCACCTGAGGTCAGACGGTTGAGAGAGTCGGCTCGAAAGAGAGTCTCCCACGTGACGCTTCGACCATCCGAGGTCGGGTAGCCGCCGATGTCTCGGAAGTTCACGGTCCCTGCCAGGCCGATCAGGCGTGCGGGCTTGTCGGTGGAGGAGCTCATCGCGCCAATGGTAGCGAGGTGGTTCGTGACAACTGTGTGACGACAGGGCAGAGGACTAGACGGGGAGTCCCCAGAGCGCCATCCAGCGCCCCAGGTCGCTCTCAAGCGGCAGGTCGCCGGTCAGCACCGCACGCAATCGCAGCTCGGCCTCGTTGTCGCGGCTGTCGGGGCCTGTCGGACAGAAGGGATAGAACGTGCCTCTCTTGAAGAGGTAGACGAGATAGGACGGGACAGCTGACGCGTCGGCGCCAGCCTTGGGGACGAAGCCGAAGACCGTGCAGAGCAGCTGGGGTCCCCACCCTGACTCCTTGAGTAGCGAGTTGGCTTGGTGGGCCCTCGTCACGAGGTCGTCGAGGCTCTCGCCGTCGACGAGCAGCCAGCGGTAGCCGAGGTCGTCCTCGACGCTGCGCAGTGCTGGTGTGCTCGGATCCTGGTCGTCCATCTCGAGGAGCTTGGAGATCTCATCCTGGACATCTGCTGAGGCTTGTCCCGCCGGTGGTCGCCAGCAGACGCCAGCGCTTCCCGTGGAGACGAGCCCAGACTGGAGCTCCAAGGTGACCGCAGCCGACGGGAGGGCGAAGAGCGCATCGAGGTTTGGAGTGACCTGTTTGGTTCGACCCAGCAGGGTGTCGAAAAGGCCCACGAGCGCTCGCCTATCCCTGTCCGAGCTGCCGCTCGAGCTCATCGAGCTGGGCGAGGCGGCGCTCCAGCGAAGGGTGCGTCGAGAAGAGGTTGGCGAGGCTCTGGCCCTGCTTGCCGTTGATCGCCGGGGTGAAGAAGAAGGCGTTGAACGCCTCTGACTTGCGGAGGTCCTTCTGGGGGATCTTCGACATCTCGCCGGTGATCTTGACCAGCGCAGCGGCGAGCAGCGATGGCCGGCCGATCAGGATGGCACCAGACCGGTCTGCGGCCAGCTCTCGATAGCGTGAGAGCGCCAAGGTCAGCAGGAAGCTGATGAAGTAGACGACGATTGAGACCAGCATCACCAGCAGCTCGGCTGCAGCCGCTCCCTGGTTGTTGTTGTCATTGCCGGTGAAGATCGAGCTCCACAGCGCCACTCGGGTCAGGAGGCCGGCGAGCATGCCCACGCTTGATGCGATGGTCATCACCGCCACGTCGCGATGCGCCACGTGAGAGAGCTCATGCGCGAGGACAGCTTCGAGCTCCTCGTCGCTCAGTCGTGACATCAGCCCCGTCGTCGCGCAGACCACGGCAGTCTTCGGACTCCGGCCGGTGGCGAAGGCGTTGGGCATGTCGGTCGTGGCGATGGCGACCCGTGGCTTGGGCATGTCGGCCATCGCGCAGAGGCGATCCACGATGGCGTGCAGCTTGGGTTCCTCCTCTGGGGTGACGATCCGGCCACCCATGCCGAAGAGGGCGATCTTGTCGGAGAACCAGTACTGCCCGAAGATCACGGCGATCTCGATCACCACCACCAGGGCGAGGCCGACGCCGACGGCGACGAGGACGGCACCGAGGATTCCCCACAAGATGACGAGGAAGAGCCCTGTCAGGAGCATCCGCGCCGAGAGCCCCCGGTCTGTCTCGATGTTCTTGGCGAAGGCCATCAGGCCTTGGCCTCCCCCTCGTCGAGCTCGGCAGCCGGTGCTGAGGTGCCGAGCTCCGCCTTGAGCGCAGCGAGCTCAGCGTCCACAGCGGATGTGGTCGACGCCTTGTCGAGCTGCGCCTGGATGTCGTCGACCGGCTGGGACAGGTCGGTGAGGGCGCCTGAGCTGAGCAGCTCATCCATCGCCCCGGCTCGTGCCTGCATCTCGGAGATCTTGTCCTGCGCTCTCGTCATGGCCTGGCCTGCGTCGCCCATCGAATCGGAGATGCCCGTAACCGCCTCTGAGATCTTGGTCTCAGCCTCTGCCGCGGTGTAGGTGGCCTTGATGGTCTCCTTCTTGGTGCGGAACTGCTCGACCCGGGCCTGGAGCTGCTGAGAGGTCGCGATGAGCTTCTGCTCCTGCTCGGCGACCTGGGCGTGCTGCTGCTCGAGGTCGGTGAGCTGCTCGCCGATGGCGGCTCGGCGGCTGAGGGCCTCGCGGGCGAGATCCTCGTTGCCCTGCTCGAGCGCGGCCTTGGCTTGGCTCTGGAGCTTGTCGCCCTGCTTCTGGAGCTCTGCGGCCTGGAGCTCGATGCGCTTGCGGGACGTGGCGACGTCGGCCACCGCCTTCTTGACCTTGGTCAGGCTGTCGAGCTGCTTCTCATAGGAGAGATCGAGCGTCTCACGGGGGTCTTCGATCTTGTTCAGGGCCTTGTTGGTCTTGGCCTGGAAGATCGTGCTGATGCGGCTGAACACTCCGGCCACGGGGGCCTCCTTCTGGTGGGTCGTGCTGAGGGCAAGCCTAGGGCCGACCGACGAGCGATGGCGCCCGGGGCGTGCCGTCTAGGTTGGAGAGGTGGTGTCCCCCCGCTCCATCGTGACCGTGCACGCGCATCCCGACGACGAGTCGTCGAAGGGCCCCGCGACCATCGCCCGCTATGGCGCGGCTGGTGCCAGAACGACGCTGGTCTGCTGTACCGACGGTGCTGAGGGCGAGATCTTGAACCCTGCGGTGACCCTGGCTGCGGGAGAGTCGCTCGCCGAGCGACGGGCCGGCGAGCTTGACGCAGCGTGCCGGGTCATCGGCTACGACGAGGTGGTGCACCTCGGCTACCGAGATTCGGGCATGCCCGACTCCGATGCGAACCGGCACCCTGACGCGTTCTGGAACGCACCCCTCGAAGAGGCGGTCGGCCGACTCGTGGCGGTCATCCGCAGCGCTCGGCCTGACGTGCTCATCTCGTATCCCGACGAGCAGCATGAGTATCCGCATCCCGACCACATCCGTGCGCACGACATCTCAGTGGCCGCCTTCGAGGCAGCAGGTGACCCCGCTCGTTTTCCCGAGGCCGGCCCGCCGCACGAGGTGGCGAAGCTCTACTACACCGTGTGGCCAGCGATCAGGATGATGAAGCTCCATGAGAAGTACCTTGAGCTCGGCATCGACTCGCCCTATGACGAGGGCTTCTTGGAGAGGATCTCAGCGGGGGAGCGGTTCACGACCACCATCGACGTGACCGGCTTCGCCCACGTTCGAGACGAGGCGCTCCTGTGCCACGCGACGCAGATCGATCCGACATCGCCCTGGTGGTTCGGCCTGCCAGACGAGGTCCGCCACAGCGTCCACCCTTTTGAGCACTACCGGCTCGCTAAGAGCCGAGTGGGCCCGACCGACGTGGTCGAAGACGATCTCTTCGCAGGTCTCTGATCTCGACGCAGGCGGTGCTAGTAGGAGCGCGCCACGATGCAGACGAGGTCGTCGGCGTCGTGGTCGTCAGGGATGCCGCCCTCTGGGCTCTGCAGGCAGCGCACCGACAAGGTGTGCTTGTTGAGTTCGGCCTCGCCCTCTGGGCCGACGAGCCGCCACGGCAGCCGGGCGAAGCCGTGCTGTCCCGCTTCGATCGCCTCGGCGAGCGAAGAGACGTCGGTGGTCCGGTCGTCCCGCTTGGCGATGGCGCCGGTCAGGAGCGATGCCTGGATCTCCTCGAGGAGAACGGGAACCCGGCTGGCTGCCTCTGCGACTGGAACGGTGATCTTCTCGCTGGTGTCTCTGCGAGCGATCGTCAGGCTGCCCTCGGCCAGGTCGCGTGGCCCGATCTCGACGCGGACCGGCACGCCCTTGAGCTCCCAGTCGGTCACCCGCCGTCCGAAGGATCCCTGCCGGCGGTCGACCTCGACGCGGATGCCTGCGCCCTTGAGTTCGGCCTCGAGCACATCGATGGCGTCGGCCACATCAGGCTCATCGCGGATGGCAAGGATCGCGACCTGGACCGGTGCCAACCGAGGCGGGACCACGAGGCCGTTGTCGTCCCCATGGCCCATGATCAGCCCGCCGACGAGCCGTGAGGAAGCGCCCCACGACGTGGTGAAGCAGAGGTGCTCGACGCTGTCGTCACCAAGGAACTTGATGTCGAAGGCGCGGGCGAAGTTCTGACCGAGCTCATGGCTCGTCGCCATCTGCAACGCCTTGCCGTCACCCATCATCCCTTCGCAGGTCATGGTGTTGGTCGCGCCGGCGAACCGCTCTCGAGCCGTCTTGATCCCGAGCTGGGCCGGGATGGCGAGGACCTCGGTGAGGAAGTCGTTGTAGACGTCGTGATGGATCCGTCTGGCATACGCCGCCGCGTCGGCCTCATCCACGTGGGCGGTGTGGCCCTCCTGCCAGAGGAACTCGCTGGTGCGCAGGAAGAGGCGAGGGCGCAGCTCCCATCGGACCACGTTGGCCCACTGGTTGAGCAGGAGCGGGAGATCCCGATAGCTCTGGGTCCACTTCGCCATGTATTCCCCGATGACGGTCTCCGAGGTCGGACGCACCACCACCGGCTCGGCGAGCTCCTCGCCACCAGCATGGGTCACGACGGCGAGCTCGGGGCTGAACCCCTCGACGTGCTCTGCCTCTCGCTTGAGGTACGACTCGGGGATGAACAATGGGAAGTAGGCGTTCTTCGCCCCCGCCGCCTTGATGCGAGCGTCGATCTCCGCTTGGATCCGCTCCCAGATCGAATAGCCGTAGGGCCTGATGACCATGGTCCCTCTGACAGGACCGTTCTCGGCGAGCTCCGCCTTGGCGAGGATGTCCTGGTACCAGCGAGGAAAGTCCTGCGCCTGGGGGGTGAGCACGCTCTGCTTTGCCACGATGGCTGCCATCCTCTTCACGTCGGTCTGGGTGCCCAACGCTACCCAAGCTCGCCCCCTCTCCTGTGCGAGGCGGTCGGGCAGGGGGGCTCTACGATGGCCAGATGGCAGCGAGCAAGCTGAGTGGTGGCGCGGTCCACGACCTTCCCGCCGATCTCGAGCAGGGCCTTCGTCGAAGCGAGGTGGCGACCCACGCGTGGGGCGACATCACCCCCTTGGCGCGCAACGAGTTCATCTGCTGGGTCGAAGATGCCAAGCGCGATGCGACTCGTGAGCGTCGCATCCGCCGCACCGTCGAGGAGCTCGAGGATGGGATGCGACGCCCATGCTGCTGGCCGGGCTGCTCCCATCGAGAGCGAAACGGTCGCTAGGCGGTCGAGCTAGGAGCGCCGAGCGAGCTCGGCGAGCGGTTTCCAGCCGACCATCGTCACGCCGGCGCTGCGCAGCTGCGAGCGAGCGGCAGCCTCTCGTGCCATGAGGCGAAGGTCGTCGACCCTGGCATCGGCATCGTGGGCGAACGCTCGCAGCTCGTCGGTGTCGATGGCGGGACGTGTGATCACCTCGGTCACACCTGGGCCGATGGTGTCGAGGAGCTCGGGGAGGCAGTCGCGCAGCGAGCTTCCGGTGGTGTCCACCACCTGATCGGGGACGATGACGCCCTCCTCCTTGGCAAGGGAGCGAGCCGGGAACCCGAGCCCATCAGCCTTCGGGCCAGACAGGAGGCGCAAGGGCAGCCGGTACTCCACCGCAAGCTCCAAGAGGACGTCGAAGAACTCTGGCTTGGTCACGAGCGCAGAGGCGTGCGACGCCAGGTGGGAGACGTCGAAGCCGAGCAAGATCGCTCGCTCGAGCTGGGCACGGCACTCGCGTCGGACCTCGTCGAGGTCGGCGTGATCGAGAGCATCGTCGACGCTGCCGGGGAAGCCACCATCGCCCCCGAGGAGCGATGGGGCAACGGTCACCGGGCCGAACCTGAGGAGCTCATGCTCTGCGGTGATGGCCAGTGAGACGCCGACGTCCCCGCCTCGGTGCCGTGCGGCGGCCTCTCGCGCCCAGGGCGCGGGGACGAGCAGAGAGGCACTCGTGGCGATGCCGCTCGAAGTGGCCTCCTCGACGCCTCGGTTCGCGGCGTGACACAGCCCAAGCTCATCAGCGGTGACGATGACGACCCTGCCTTCTTCGCCGTATCCCAGGCGCCAGCTCAGCTCCGACATCAGCGTCGCTCTCGCTCGATGGCTGCGTCTTGGGCCTCGGCAGTGGTGGCGAGGCGAGCACGATGCTCGTCGAGTGCAGCCGTGAGCGCGGGGTCGCCGGCGCCCAGGATGCGAAGTGCCAAGAGTCCTGCATTCTCAGCACCGTTGATCGCCACCGTGGCGACCGGGACGCCACGGGGCATCTGGACGATGGAGAGCAGCGAGTCGAGGCCGTCGAGGCGAGCCAGCGCGACGGGGACGCCGATGACCGGCAATGAGGTGACCGAGGCGAGCATGCCAGGGAGGTGGGCTGCGCCACCGGCTCCGGCGATGATGACCTTGAGCCCTCGCCCGGCGGCATCGCTGCCGTAGGCGAGCATCCGCTCAGGCGTTCGATGGGCAGAGACCACATGGATCTCGCTCGGGATGCCGAACTCGTCCAAGATGGCCTCGGCTGCCCTCATGACGTCGAGATCCGAGCTCGATCCCATGACGATGCCGACTCGAGGCTGCACGTTCATGCTCACAACTCTTCCATCTCGGGAGGCATCGGTGTGCCAAGTGCGAGTGCGGCCATCCACGCATGGCGTCGCACTGTCGGCCCATCGGCCCCCGCAACGTTCACGTGACCGAGCTTGCGCCCCGGCCGTGGCGACTTGCCATAGAGGTGGAGCTTGGCATCGGGGATCACCAGCGAATCGGCGAGGGCATGGTCGAAGTCGCTGACGTCGTCTGAGCCGAAGACGTTGACTGAGGCCACGTGGTCGGCCGTCAATCGGGTCGAGCCGAGGGGCAGGTCGAGCACGGCTCGAAGGTGGTTCTCGAACTGCGAGGTGACAGAGCCGTCTTGGGTCCAATGGCCGGAGTTGTGCGGTCGCATGGCGAGCTCGTTGATCACCAAGCGACCATTCGTGACGAAGAGCTCGACAGCGAGGATGCCGACAACGCCGAGGAGTTCAGCGATCGTGACGGCAAGCGCTTCTGCCTGCGCCGCCAGCGAGCCGTCGAGGCTGCCAGGGACGAGGACTTCGCGACACACGCCGCCGACCTGGGCTGTCTCGACGGCGGGCCACGATGCGCTCTGCCCGCCAGGTCGGCGAACCACCAGGGCCGCGAGCTCTTGGTCGATGGCGACCTTCTCCTCGACGAGCACATCGATGTCTGCGGCGTGCAGCTCATCGACCACAGCCTGTGCACGCTTCGCGTCGTCGACGACGAACACGCCACGACCGTCGTAACCACCCCGTGCCGCCTTGATGACGAGCGGCCATCCGAGTCGCTCGCCGAGCGGCGCGACGTCGGTCGGATCGCTGGTCGTGATGATCCCGTACGCCGGCATCGGCAGGCTCGCTTTGCCGAGCTCGGTCCGCATCTCGATCTTGTCGACAGCGCAACGCAGCGCGTGGGGTGACGGGCGGATGATCACGCCTGAGGCCTCGAGCTCGTCGAGCATCTCGAGATCGACGAGCTCGTGATCGAGCGTGATCACGTCCACTTCGTGGGCCAGACGTCGAAGCGCGGCCTCGTCGGTCGCCGCTCCGAGCAGCACCCGGCTCGCTTCCTTCGCCGCTCCGTCGTCAGCATGCTCGGCGAGGATGGTCGCCTCGATCCCGAGGCGACTGGCGTCCTCGAGCAGCATCCTCGCAAGCTGGCCGCCTCCGATGACGCCGACCCTCATCTGTGCGCTGACGGCGTGAGAGACGGGTTCAAGCAGGTCGCCACGACCATGAGGCTACCGGGATTGCGCCACGGCCGATGGTGGTGTTTGCGAATTATGACTAATCAGGTAAGGTTTTGGGGGAATAGCACGGGGCCAGCATCTAGGGGAGCAGAAGTGAGCGAATCCTCCACCACGGAGACCGCCGTCGAGGGCGTGAAGCGAGAGAGTCGACACTTGCGCGGCTCGCTGCTCGACGAGCTCGGCACTTCGAAGGCGAACGTGTCCGGAGATGCAGAGCAGCTGCTCAAGTTCCACGGGATCTATGCCCAGGACGATCGCGACACTCGACGTGCCCGGTCGGTGGCCAAGGAGGAGCTCGACTACAGCTTCATGATCCGGGTGGCCATCCCCGGCGGTCGGATCTCCCCGTCCCAGTGGCTGGCCCTCGACACGGTCGCTGGCGAGCTCGCCGACGACACGCTCCGTCTCACCACCCGACAGGCGGTTCAGTTCCATGGGGTCGCCAAGACGTCGCTGCAGGACCTCGCGAGGAGCCTCCATGCGAACCTGATGACCTCGTTCGGCGCCTGCGGCGATGTCGTCCGCAACGTGGTCGCCTGCCCTGGCCTCCAGACTGAGACCGCCGACGGCCCGCTGACCAAGACGGTCGATCGGATCGCGTCTGCCTTCAAGCCGTCGACGAGAGCGCACTTCGAGGTCTTCGTGGACGGCAAGCTGGCTGCCTCTGCCGAGCCGTCGGACGAGCATGCCTTCTATGGCGACACCTATCTTCCTCGGAAGTTCAAGATCGCCATTGCAAACCCGGGCGACAACTGCGTCGACGTTTTCGCGCAGGACCTCGGCCTCATCCCTGGCGTTCACCCCGAGCTCGGTGAGGGCTTCACCGTGTTGGTCGGCGGAGGACTTGGGCGCGCCTATGCGAATCCGAACACCTTCGCCCGACTTGCCGACCCCCTGTGCTTCGTGGCTGAGAGCGACGTCGAGGATCTCATCGCGGCGGTCGTGACGGCCTACCGGGACCTCGGCGATCGAAGCGACCGCAAGCGGGCACGGCTCAAGTACGTGCTTGCCGATGAGGGCCTCGAGGCATTCGCGACCGAGGTCACCGCTCGGTTCGGCCGCCCGCTCGTGGCGCCGCTTCCGGTGCTGCCCGACATCGGGGCTGATGATCACCTGGGCTGGCGGACGCTCCCGGACGGGAGCCGCCAGCTGGGGCTTCGGGTCGGTGCGGGGAGGGTCAAGGACGACGATCGGACTCGACTCCGCTCGGCCCTGCGAGAGATTGCGAGTCGATTCGATCTGACCTTCTATGTGACCCCACAGCAAGACATCTTGTTGTCCCACCTGTCGCCCGCCGACGTCGATGCGGTCACCTCGATCCTGGTGGACCATGGGGTGCGCTTCGTCGAGGAGCTCGGCTCCGTCGAGCGCTCAGCCCTGGCCTGCCCTGCGCTGCCGACCTGTTCTCAGGCGCTCGCTGAGTCTGAGCGCCGCCTGCCCGATCTGGTCGAGGGTCTCGAGGGGGCACTCGACGCGGTCGGCGTCGGTGGCCGTCGCCTGCAGCTTCGCGTCACAGGCTGCCCGAATGGGTGCGCACGACCTGCGGTCGCTGAGGTTGGCGTGGTCGGGCGGACCAAGACCGGCTACGACCTGTTCTTGGGGGGTGGCCCCTCGGGGAACCGCCTTGCGACGCTGCACGCAGAGAAGGTTCCCTTCGACAAGATCACCGAGGTGATCACACCGCTGCTCGAACGCTGGCGAGATGAGGGCGAGGTCGACGAGTCCTTCGGTGACTTCTACACGAGGGCGATCTCCTCATGACCGTCTACCTGGTCGGGGCTGGCCCGGGAGCAACAGACCTGCTCACCGTGCGTGCCGCCACGATCCTCGGCAGGGCTGACGTGGTGGTCCACGACCGGTTGATCGACCCCGAGGTCCTGGCTCTGTCGGCGGATGGCGCCGAGCTGATCGATGTCGGCAAGCGTCCCGGCGGCTCATCGTCCCAGGCGCTGATCAACGATCTGCTGGTGGCGCTGGGTCGGAGGCACGGCTGCGTCGTCCGTCTGAAGGGGGGCGACCCGTTCGTCTTCGGTCGAGGCGGCGAGGAGCTCGAAGCGCTGAGCGCGGCAGGGATCGAGGCCGAGGTCGTGCCGGGCATCTCGTCAGCGTTCGCGGCGCCGCTTGCCGGCGGGATCCCTGTGACCCATCGCGGGGCATCGTTCGGCGTCAGCGTCGTCACGGGTCGTGCTCGCAATGGCGCAGCTGTCGACTTTCGTCGGCTCGCGAACTCGGAGATGACACTCGTGGTCCTGATGGGCGTCGAGCGACGAGCCGATATCGCTGCGCAGCTCCTCGAGGGGGGTCTGGCACCCGAGACGCCGATCGCGGCGGTGGAGTCAGCGTCGATGGCAGCCCAGCGCGTCCAGAGGGCTCGGCTCGACCAGCTCGGCCGCCTTGAGGTCAGGGCGCCTGCAGTGCTGGTGATCGGCGCCGTCGCTGCGCTCGAGCTCGGTCGCGTCCTTGAGGCGGCGGGGCTCGCTTCCGCCTGATGCTGCCGATCGCCATCGACCTGGCCGGTCGACGATGTGTGGTGCTCGGCGGCGGGAAGGTGGCGGCATCCAAAGCGGCCACCTTGGTGAGCGAAGGTGCTCGCGTGGCGGTCATCACAGAGGAGCTCTTGGCCGAGATGCCGGCAGGTATCGACTCGCTCGAGGTGCGGCGCTACGAACCCGGTGATCTCGATGGTGCATTCCTCGTCGTGTCGGCCATCGCTGACCCTTCGGTCAATGACGAGGTGCTCGCAGAGGCGGAGCGTTCCGGTACCTGGGTGAACGTCGTCGATGACCTTGAGCGTGCCACTGTGCATCTTGTCGCCATACATCGCGAGGGTCCGGTGGCCATCGCCGTCTCGACCGGTGGCTCGTCGCCGGCACTGGCGCGCCACCTGCGAGACGTGCTCGCCGGTTGCCTGCCCATAGGTGCGGGCGAGGCGGCCGAGCAGCTGGCCATCGAGCGTTCAGCTGTTCGATCGACGGGCGGCAGCACCGAGGACATCGACTGGTCCGGTCGGATCGCTGAACTGCTCGGACCACCTCGTCGCTGCGCCCGGGGGTAGCCTCCTCGCAGCACCGCGCGGTGGACCGCGCCCGAGAGCTGGAGGAAGTCAATGATCAGGATCGGGACGCTCATCGATGTCGAGTCATCGGTTGCCGATGCCGTTAGGCAGGCTGCGTCGATCAAGGACGCCGGCTACGACAGCGCGTGGGCCAACCAGATCTTCGGGCAGGACGCGCTCACCCTGCTGGCCGTCGTCGGGGCATCGGTCCCCGACATCGAGCTTGGCACTGCTGTGGTGCCCGTCTACCCGCGTCACCCCCAGATGCTCGCCCAGCAGGCGCTCACCGTGCAGTCTGCGTCGGGCGACCGACTCTGCCTCGGAATCGGGCTCTCACACCAGATGGTTGTCGAAGGCCTGTGGGGCTACTCCTTCGATCGGCCTGGTCGCTACATGGCTGAGTATCTGAGCGCATTGATGCCGATGCTCCGCGGCGAGGTGGCGATGCTCGACGGAGAGGTGCTCAAGTCCATCACCGTCGGACCGCTCGACATCCCTGCCACCAAGCCGCCGTCGGTCGTGGTCGCAGCGCTGGCCCCCTACATGCTCAAGCTGGCGGGGACCCTGACCGATGGCACGATCACCTGGATGACAGGCATCGGCACCATCGGCTCGCACATCGCTCCGCTGCTCGGTGAGGCCGCCGAGGCGGCGGGCAAGCCAGCGCCGAGGGTGGTCGTGTCCTTGCCTGTCTGTCTCACTGATGACGCAGGTAGGGCGAAGGACCGCATCGACGAGGCGTTCTCGATCTACCCGAACCTTCCGTCGTATGCCGCGATGCTCGAGAAGGAGGGCGTCGCTCGACCGGCCGACATCTCGCTGGTGGGTTCGAAGGAGCAGATCATCGACGGCATCGGCCAGCTCGAGGCTGCGGGTGGCACCGAGCTCGTTGCCGCCATCTCGGGCGATTCCGCGGAGCGGGCGGCGACCTTCGAGTTCCTGGGTTCCCTCGCTGGCTGAGCGGCGCCAGAGATCTAGCGGCTCAGGCGGGTGTGCTTGAGCTCATTGATTTCCTCGTGGGAGACGATGAGGTCGAGGAGCCGGGTGATGACCTCTTTGGAGGCCGCAGGATTGTCGGGATCGGGGCCGTGCATCAGCCGGACGAACGTCGCATCAGCGTCGTCGACCACGAAGGTGGGGACGCCGAAGACGTCCAGATCGTCGTGGTAGTGGGTCCAGTTGGTGGCGATGACCTTGCGTGGTCGGCCGGTGGCCAGCTCGGCATCGATGACGTCGAGATCGACGCCATGGGCGATGAGGATCGGATCGATCTGCGCTCGCGAGGTGAGCGCGACCCCCTGGACGTGGCGAGCGTCGAAGAGCGCGCCATGGACCGCTCGGAAATGCTCAGGCGCCACGTCGCGCACCGCAACCGAGACTTCAAGGGCCAGGAGCGACGCATCGTGTGCCGGGTCGTCCCAGACCGCTGGTGCACCTGGCTCGAGATGCCCCTGCGAGAGCGTCCACGGCTCGAAGGTCACATCGAGGTCGAGACCAGCATCGAGCGCGCTGAGCACGTGCTCGTGCACGTTTCGGGCGAAGGGGCACCGGTAGTCATAGAGCAAGGTGAAGGGAACGAGCGCCATGCCATTTCCAACCCTCGTCAGCCTGACTTCATTCCCGCCCGACAGCATCGAGGACCCGACGGAGCGCCATCCCGAGGAGTCCACCGATGACGACCCCGCCCACCACGTCGCCGACGTGGTGGGCTCGCAGCCGAAGGCGACTCCATCCGACGACACTCGCTGCCGCCAAGGCCACGGCCTGGCCTCCACGGGTGTCAGGCAGGGCGACAGCGGCAGCCGTCGCAGCCAGCGTGTGGCCGGAGGGGAAGCTCGAGGACGATGGTGCTCGGACGAGCGCCGCGCTGTGGTCATCGCTCTCAGGGCGCGGCCGATCGACAAGTCGCTTGAGCAGGGTGTTCAAGAGGACGATCGGCACGCCGACGATGCTGAGCCTGACGATCACTGAGCGAAGTGGCCGACCCCGCCGCCATGCATCGAACAAGACCAAGACCGCAACTGCGGCGCCGTGGTCGGCGGCGGTCGAGACGCCGGCCGCAACGAGGTCGAAGGCGCGAGTCGCCGCAGAGGGCTGCACCGGCTCGGTCGTGTCGGCAGCGTCCACGTGCCAAGCATGGCAGGGGAGCGACTGGCCTGCGCTAAGAACGGGGTCGTGACCGACGCACCCCAGGGCAAGGTTCGACGAAGCACCTCGTGGGCCGGCTTGCGCGCCGGCGATCCGGTCTCTATCGACGACGCACGAGCACGCCGGGGGTCCTTCGAGTTCGTCGCCTTCGTCGAGCACCTCGAGAACGGTCAGTCGTGGGTCGAGGTGGTCGGCGGCAAGCGTGGCGATCGAAAGCTCTGGAGCTTCCGACCCGAGCAGGTCTTCCGGCCTGGGGCGAAGGGTCAGGGACTTTCGCTTGCAGAGGAGCCGGGGCTGCCGTTCTAGAAGAGATGGTCTCTAGGTGGCTCGCGTGGCTAGTGTGATGCGAGCAGTCATCCAAGGGGGGGAAATTCCATGAGCGACGACGTCCAGAGCGGACCGAAGAACCCAGTTCTCCGGTTCCTGTTCCACCACGAGATCAGCGAGTATCCGACCGGCGGTAAGCGGATGGGGTACTTGGCGCTGGCCGTGCTGGCGACGGTCACCTTGTACTACACGTACTTCACCCAGACGGGTGTCACCCCCAACATCCTTGCGTCGTTCCACATGTCCTTCGCCTACTACGTGGGCATCGTGGTCGTCTCGAACGCCCTTGGCGCCTTCGCCTCGCTTCCCGCGTCGCTGACCGACCGGTTCGGTCGAACCAATGTCGTCATCTACGGCTTGCTCATCGTCGGCCTGATCGTTTGCTTCGGGGTCACGAGCGCGCACACCCAGTTGATGTTCGCCTTCTGGATCTCGCTCATGGGCTTGGTCGAGGGTGCAATCCTCGTGGCCACCCCGTCACTGGTGCGTGACTTCAGCCCGCAGATGGGTCGAGCATCCGCAATGGGGTTCTGGACCGTCGGCCCAGTCGCAGGAAGCCTCCTCACCTCGATCGTTGCCAGCCGAACCTTGAACCACTTCGGCGACTGGCAGAGCCAATTCTGGATCTCCGGACTGTTCTCCCTCGCCGTGTTCGTGATCTCGCTGTTCTTCATGCGTGACCTGTCCCCGCAGGTGCGTGATCAGCTGATGGCCTCTGAGCGCGACAAGGCACTCGTCCAGGCCCGTGCCCAGGGCATCAGCGAAGAGAAGGTCGTCGCCGACCTCGCCCACCCCTGGAAGCAGATCCTCAAGCCCGACCTCATCGGGTCCTCGCTCGGGATCTCCCTCTTCTTGCTCTTCTACTTCGTGGCTGCGTCGTTCTTCACGATCTACTACGTGGTTACCTTCACCCACCCGAACGGCCTGCCCTTCACCACCGCCGATGCCAACAGCCTCAACCAGTGGTTCTGGGGCGCCGACATCGTCGCGCTCATCGTCGTCGGTTGGGCTTCCGACAAGATCAGGGTCCGTAAGCCCTTCATGCTCGCTGGTGCGCTCATCACCATCCCCTTGGTGCTGATTTTCTCGTCGTTCGCCACCAAGGCGCATACCTCCTTCTCCATGCTCGCATTCCTGGGCGTGCTGATGGCATTCGGCATCTCGATCGCGTACGCACCGTGGATGGCGGGCTACACCGAGACTGTCGAGGCGAAGAACCCTGCCCTCGTGGCGACCGGCCTCGCGCTGTGGGGCTGGATCCTGCGCCTGTGCGTGTCGATCTCCTTCATCTTCTTCCCGTTGGTGATCTCCTCGGTCACCCCCATCGTGAACAACAGCGGTGTCGCCACAGCGGCTATCCCGCAGTGTGACGTTGCACCGAAGCTCGGTCCGCTGCCAGCGATCCCTGGGCCGACGGTGCCAGCCGGCCAGAGCGCGCAGATCTTCCAGGCGCTGCACCCTGACTCGGTCAAGTTCGCTCAGGCGCACGCCACGCTGCTCAAGCTGGTGTCGGCCCACTACCGGGTCGTCGCCGCGGCGAACGTCGCTGCGCCGAGCGCGAGCGCCATCGCTGCCATCGAGAAGACGCTCGGTGCCGACAACGTGACCAAGCTGCTGACGCTCAAGACGGACTTCAACACTCTTGTGGCGCCCTATGCCTGTCAGCTCAACTACCTCTCCATCCACCAGGACGCGCTCCTCACAGCGAACGACGCCCTGGCCAAGAGCCCGAAGCAGTGGCAGACCTGGTTCTACATCGACATTGCTGGCATGATCCTGTTCATCCCCTTCATCTTCCTGACGAAGGGTCGCTGGAGCCCGAAGAAGGCCAAGCAGGACTTCGACGAGCGTGAGGCTGCAGTCGCCAAGGAGCTCGAGCAGTTGACAGGACAGAAGTCCTAGCGGTTCACTCCTCTAGTACGCAGCTCGATCCCCCACGAGAGAGAAGTCATGGACCACGTCTCCACCAACATCGACAAGTCCCGTTCCCCGATCATCATCCCGTTCCTCATCCTTGGGATGTTGGCGACGATCGGTGGCTTGGCGACGATCTTCGCCTTGCTCCACCACGGCTCGAACGGGACCAACGGCACCGGTGACGCGGTCCCGGTCGTGCAAGGGGTCGGGCCGACGAGCTTCGTCGGCGTGGGACCGTTGGCCGTTGGAGAGACGACGCTTCGCCTGCCGAGCGGGGCACCGGTCGAGGTCTGGTATCCGGCGGCACCCGATGGGTACCACGGGCCGGCTGCCACCTACGACGTGAAGGCCTACCTCCCGGCATCGCTCAAGCCGCTCTTCGTCAAGGTCACCGCGTCGACGTACCCCTCGGGGGCGATCCGGAACGTGCCGGTGGCTGATGGCGCTTACCCACTGGTCGTGTTCAGCCACGGGTTCGCCGGCTTCAGGACGCAGTCGACGTTCCTGACGTCGCACCTCGCCTCGTGGGGCTTCGTGGTCGCGGCGCCGGAGCACACCGACCGGGATCTGACCCACGTGCTCTCGAGCACGCTGAGCGGCTCGTCGTCGTCCGGATCGATGCAGAGCCACGATGTCACCGACCTCGAGAACACCATCACGCTGATGGGTGGCCAAAACTCGTCGGGTTCGTCACCCTTCTATCAGCACCTCGACATGACCCGCATCGGAGCGGTGGGCCACTCCGCCGGCGGCGCTGCGGTCGAGAAGCTTGCTGTCGCCGACAAGCAGGTCAAGGCATTCGTCGGGCTCGCGGGCGCCTCGTTCGGAGCCTTCGGACAGACCTCGACCGGCCCCGGCTCGACTGTTCCCTCGGTCCCCGGTCTGCTCGAGTACGGCACCAACGACAAGATCGTGAAGCCATCGAGCATGGTCAGCGCCTACAACGCCCTCAAGCAGCCCAAGCGCCTGATCTCGCTCACCGGCGCCGGCCACCTCGTCTTCTCAGACATCTGCAGGATCGGGACGAGCCAGGGTGGTCTCGTTGGCCTGGCCCACCAGGCCGGGCTGCCGATCCCTTCGACGCTGGTTGCGCTCGGCTCCGACGGCTGTCTGCCCCCAGACGTGTCGGTGACGACGGTGTGGCCGGCGATCCGCCAGTCTGTGACTGCACAGCTGCGCTGGGCGCTCGGCTTCGATCCGACGCAGGCCGGGCTCGAGAACCTCACCAGCACGTTCTCTGGCGTAGTGGGTGTGAACACCACGGCCCAGACGGCACCGCCAGCCCACTAAGGCTGCGCACGCCGTTCAGCGGCGTGGGTCGAGGAGCACCTTGAGCACGCCATGGCTGTGCTCGTCGAACATCGTGTATGCCGCTGGCGCCTCAGAGAGGCCCAGGTGGTGGGTGAAGACGTCCCCGAGGTCGAGGGTCCCGCTCGTGACTAAGGGGACCAGGTTGGACCAGGTCGACGGGATGGCAGCGAAGGCGGCCCTGAAGCTGAGCGCCTTCAAGAAGGCGAGGGCCATCGGGAACGGGAAGTCCATCTCGACGTTGACCCCGACCATCGAGATCCGCCCCCTGGCGGCCACGCAGCTGATGGCGTCGCTCACGGTCTGGCGGAGCCCAACTGCCTCGATGGCGACGTCGACGCCGCGCCCGCCAGTCACCTCGAGGACCCCGAGCGCACCCATGTCGCCGCTGGCGTCGATCGCGACAGCACCCATCGCAGCCGCACGCGCGAGGCGATCTGGCACGACGTCGACGGCGTAGATCGCCGACGGTCCGTAGAGCTGCGCACAGGCCAGGGCCATGATGCCGACAGGGCCCATGCCGAAGATGGCGACCGTGTCGCCGGGCTCGATCGATCCCATCTGGGCGCCAAGGAAGCCGGTCGGCAGGATGTCGGTGAGCAAGATCGCGTTCTCTGTCGAGACGCCCTCTGGCACAGGGATGGTGAAGAGATCGCCGGCTGGAACAGCGAGCAGCTCAGCCTGGCCCCCGTCGAGCTGACCGGTGGTGCCGAGAGCGATCGGTCCGCCGTTCGGGCACCGGATCGGGTCGCCGATGCGACACGGGTGACAGTGGCCGCAGCCGACCACTGCGGAGACGAGGACCCGATCGCCAACCGCTCGATCGGTGACCTTGGACCCCACCTCGACGATGCGACCGACCACCTCGTGGCCTGGGTGGACGCCGCCCTCTGGGAGCATGCCGTGGAAGAGATGGAGGTCGGAGCCACAGATGGCCGTTGCCTCGACCTCGACGATGACCCCGTCGGGGCCGGTGAGGTGAGGGTCAGGGACCTCGGTGACCTCGACGGTTCGCTCTTTGGTGATGACGACGGCTCGCATGGCGGCACCTTACTGTGGCCGTCTTGGGTGAGCCGGTGCTCGCCGGGGTGCTCCTATGCCTCGTCGTCAGGGGAGGTAGGCGCACGCGGCGTCCCGAGCGGCGCGCCGAACCCGAACGGCGCCCAGCCCTCGTCCCAGTCCCGGGCGAGCAGTCCTGGCGCCATCGCAGGCTGCTCGGCCATGAGCCCTTCGACGAAGGCGCTCACCTGTCGCGAGACCTCTCGGCTGCGCTCGGACCACGGCAGCAGGATCGGGAACACATGGAACATGCCCGGCACCTCGTGCGCGTGGGTCATGACGTCGTTCGATTCCAGCTCAGCGACGAGGCGTCGGATCGGGTCCCGGAACATCTCATCGCCTCCCCAGGTCACGTAGGTGGGTGGGAAGCCGCTCAGGTCGGCGTTGACGCTGGACACACCTGCGTCGGCGGGATCGACCCCGTTGAGGTACGGGGCGGTGGGGATGTTCCACGGCAGGATGTCACGCTCAGCATTGGAGGTGACCGAGGACTCGTTGAGGCCGAGGTCGACCTCGGGGGAGAAGAGGATTAAGCCTGCGGGCGTGATCGGGTGGTCGCCGCTCGCGGCGCTGAGCGCCAACGAGTTGGCGAGCCCGCCACCGCCTGAGTCACCTGCGACGAACAGCCGTTCACCGGGCACGCCGAGATCGATGAGGGCCTCGAGGATCTGGCGAGCATCATCGAGCCCCGCCGGATAGGGGAACTCGGGGGCAAGGCGGTAGTCGGCGACGAAGACAGCGCAGCGGGTGTCTCGACACAGCCGTGAGGTGAAGAAGGCGTACATGGTCGGGGAGGTCCCGATGTACCCGCCACCGTGGAGGTAGAGGATCACGCCTTCGGGCTCTGCTCGGCGGGGGAGGTAGAGGATGCCGGGGACACCACCGATCCTCGTGAAGCGGCGCTCGGCATCGAACGCTCGGACCACCGGGGGCATCACGACCTTGCAGGTCTCATCGAGCACCTGCTCGATGGACCGGAACTCTGGCACCGTCAACGAGGTCGCATAGCCCATGAAGGATCGGACGACTTCCCTGGTGGCGCTCGCTGCGAAGTTGGCGAGCGGATTCGACGGTCCAGCGAGAGGGCGACGGAAGGGGAGACGACCGACGGCGATGGCGATCTGTTGGGCGAGCCCTGCGACATCGAGCACGGCGACTGGCCGAGGCGCGGTGTCCACCTCAGGGCGATCTGCCATCACCATCTCGACACCTCCTGTCGTGGCACGGTCTCGAGCCGATGCAGTCGCTCGCCGACCGTCTCATGATGCATGAGGTTCCTCGCTGGAACCAGGAGAGCGGGTGACGGGGATCGAACCCGCATAGCCAGCTTGGAAGGCTGGAGCTCTGCCATTGAGCTACACCCGCAGCGCCAGCCGTGGCTGGACTCGATGAAGTCTAGGTCGTCGGCTAGAGAGCGTCTCAATCGAGGCGGCTTCCGATACGGTTCCTCCATGGCCGCCGACGACCAGGAGACCCTTTATGACCGGGTGGGAGGCCTGCCCTTCTTCACCGAGCTCGTGGATCGGTTCTACGACGGCATCTTGGAGGACGAGTACCTCGGTCCGCTCTATCCGGCCGATGACCTCGATGGGGCGTCAGAGCGACTCGCGCTCTTCTTGGCTCAGTACTGGGGCGGACCGCCGCTCTATATGGAGCAGCGTGGCCACCCGAGGCTCCGGATGCGACACGCCGAGTTCAAGATCACCAAGCGCGTGCGAGATGCGTGGATCACGCGGATGCTCGCTGCTGTCGACGAGATGCAGATGGAGCCCGAGGATCGCGGGGAGCTGATCGCCTACCTCGACATGGCAGCCAGGCAGCTCCGCAACCGCTGAGCTACGCCTCGAAGTTCGGTGACCGCTTGTCTCGCCGAGCGCGGATGGCTTCTTCGAAGTTCTGGGTGGTCAACCTGATGAAGAGCTGGCCGAGGCCCTCTGCCTCCATGTGACCCTCAAGGCTCGAGGCGTTGAGGCTCGACCACAGCGAGCGCTTCGTCATCTCGACGCCTGCGTGGGAGAAGCCGTTGATCCGTCGTGCCATGGCCAGGCTGGTCTCGAGCAGCTCGTCAGGTGCCACCGTCGAAGACACGAGGCCGATCGAACTGGCCTCCTCGGCGCTCACGTCGCGCCCGGTCAGCATGATTTCGGCGGCTCGGCTCTGGCCGATCGCGCGGGGTAGGAGGTACGACAGGCCGAGCTCAGATGCGGTCAAGCCGTTGTTGATCCCCGCAGCCCGGAAGTAGCAGCTCGTCGAGGCGATGCGGATGTCGCAGGCCAGGGCCAGGCAGAAGCCGCCGCCGATGGCAGCGCCGTTGAGCGCACCGATGACCGGCTGGTTCATCCGGCGCAGCGTGTGGATGACCTCCTCGAGGAGACCCATCGAGCGTCGCGCGATGGAGGGGAGCCCGAGGCCATCGATGTGGGGGATCGCACCAGGGTCCTCGAGGTCTGCCCCGGAGCAGAAGCCGGCACCTGCACCGGTCAAGATCACCGAGCGGATGGAATTGTCGATGCTCAGCTCTTCGAGCTGCTCTCTGAGCGGGATCATGACGTCAAAGGCCATTGCGTTCATCCGCTCAGGACGATTGAGCGTGACCACGGCGATCTGGTCTTCTGGTCGCTCGACGATGATGAAGGACACGGCTTCCCCCTTGGTACCGGCTCAGTGGGACCCTAGCCCTGTGCTGGAAGACCCTCGTTCACTGGATCGGCGGACGACCGGAGCTGAGCTGGTCGCGCTGGCGAGCCAGCCACAGCAATCGGGCTGCTCTGGCATCCCAGTCGTAGACGACGCAGGTCTTGGCCACCCGGTCGTGCCACGCTCGATGGTCGGTCCGGTAGATGATGCCGGTCAGAGCGAAAATGGCGAAGATCAGCGAGATGGGAAGGAACAGGGTCCTGATCGCCGCCTGCCGAGGTCGAATCGGTGCTCCCTCGACCGTGACCACCCGGAGCCCGAAGATTGCCATGCCGAGCGTCTTGCCCGAGAGTGACCACTGGTAGGCGAAGTAGATGAAGAACCAAGCAACGAGAACCACGTCGGCTATCCAGTGGAGGTCGTTGTAGACCGAGAACTTGATCTGGAAGAGGTAGGAGATTGCTGCCGAGGTGACGCCCAGGACAATGAGGATCACCGCCCACCCGATGCCAACGTCAGCGGCGAATGCCGCCGCTCGGCTGACCGCGCCGGCGTAGTTGCCCTGCCTGCTCAACGTCGGACGGGGTGGGCTCACGAAGCCTCCTCGACGTCGTGCGAGGTGATCTCGCCACTCCCGCCTGTGAGCGCTCCCGCGCGCGGGAGCAGCAGCGGTGGTCCCGCCGGGAGCTCGCCCTTTCGGCGCAACACCCGATTGGTCCAGCGGTTGATGAAGTCATCGAGGCCGACCCCCTGACTCCGGATCATGTCGAGTCCCTCGGTCAGGACGCTCGTGGTCGACCGGGCGATGATCGAACCGAGCTCTGTGCGCTCGACCAGGGCATCGACATCGACGCGATCGACCAGCTCAGCGACGTCGATTCGGTCCATGAGCTGGTCGACGTCGATCCGGGCGACGATCTCGTTCACATCGACGCGATCGATGATCTTCTGCACGTCGACGCGGTCGATGATCTTCTCAACGTCGACACGATCGATGATGGCGTCCACGTCGACGCGCTGGATGATCTTTTCGACGTCCACTCGGTCGATCAGCGAGTCTGCATCGATCCTGTCGACCACTTCAGACACATCGATACGCTCCATCAACTCGTCGACGTTGACCTGCTCCAAGAGGGCGTTGATGTCCAAGGCAGCGATGACCCGCTTGACGACCTGTTCGGCGATGCCCTGGGCGAGCTTGTCGAAGCCGCGCGGTTGGGGGCTCATGGTCTGAGTCTCGATGCGAGGGTCGCAGTCACGCTCAGATCATGCCACCTCGACGTCGCCGCCTTCTTGTCCGGGCCAGCACCAGCAGCGTGACGCCGATGCCCAGGCACGCGATTCCCGGCCCGACGGGCAGGAGGGCACCCGTGAACGCCAGCTCGACCAGGCCGACCTCAAGCCCCGAGGGGGAGGTGGCGGCATCGAGCACCGCAGTGCAGTGGAGACCCGGGTCGATCACGTAGCCCGGCGGTGCGGCGAGTTCCTCGAGGCACCATGCATGACCGACGGGGATCTGGAAGGAAAGTCGTCCGGCACCATCGGTGGTGCCGATGGCGAAGAGCTCGGATCCGGCCGGCACCGCCAACCCCGGAGGGACCTGCGGTGCCTGGTAGCCGACGGGATACGCCCCCTGGACGAAGAGCGCGTAGCTGGCGCCGGGGATGCCGATCCCTGGCGCACTCGCTGTGAACTTGAACGCCGACAGGACGATCTCCTCGGGTTGTTCGACGATCGCAAGGTGGGTGACCGGATCCGGGGTGTCGGCATCGATGGGTGCAGTGCAGTGCAGGCCGGTGTCGAGGACGAACCCTGGCGGAGAGGTGAGTTCGGCGACACACCAGGCGTAGCCGACGGGGATCGTGAACGACAGGTGGCCGGTGCTGCTGGTGGTGCCACGGGCGTACCACGTCAGGCCAGGATGGCTCGGGGCGTCAGACGGTGGTGTCGGGGTGCCCGGAGGAGCTGGATCCTTGACGTAGAGGTCGTAGGTCGCACCGGGCACGCCGGCGGAGGGCTCTACGGCGTTGGTCTTGGCGACGTGGAGGGTCCGCACCGTCGGGACATCGTGGCTCACGACGTCCGCGGTCGTGGGCGGGACGGTCGTGACGCCCTCGAGCACCTGCGTACAGACCGGTGCGGTGCTCAGCTCGTAACCAGGCGGTGCGCTGTGCTCGAGCACGCAATAAGCGAAGTCAGGGAGCTGGAGGGGAAACTGGGCATCGCCACCTGGCGCAGAGGTTGCTCTGGCGACCCAGGTCCCTCCACTGAGCGCCGCAGCGTTCGCTGGGGGAGTCGGCTTGGTCGGACCCGTGCCGCCGTCCATCCGATAGAGATCGAAGGTGGCGCCGGCGAGGCCGATGGCGGGATCGGTGGCGTCGACCTTGCGAGCCTGGATCTCCACGTAGCGCCCCGGGTCTTCGATGACGATGGGCAGCGAGGGCCCATCGGCTGTCGCGGTGAAGCACCCGTGGCCGCCACCTTGCAGCCCAGGAGGAGCGGCGGTCTCGTGCCAGCAGTACCTCTCACCCTCGACGAGCACCGCCGCCACCGTGCACGAGCCGCTGTGGTCGGTGGTGCAGCTCGTCACAACAGCGCCACCTCGAGTGACGACCGTGACCGTGGCCCCCGCCAGGATGACGGTGTCGGGATCCACGTTGCCAACGGCCACCTTGTGGAACGACTGGGCGACCAGCGCAGGGTCATGGAGCACGACCGAGCCGGTCTGACCCGGGCTGAGCTCCAGGAACACCGGGCTCGAGGGATCCGCCACGTGGCCCGGTGGTGGCGCCACCTCGACGACCTTGTAGCGCCCGGGCAGCAGATCGCTGTGCAAGGCACACAGCCCGTCTAACGACGTGGTGCACGTGCCGAGGTCGACGTCGTAGCCCCCTGAGTTCTGGCTGTCGTAGGACACGCCCAGGACGGCGCCTGCGAGCGGCTCGCCGGTGGCGGCGTCGACCTTCTTGAGGCGAAGCGACGCGCGTTCGATGCGATCGCCCGCAGGTCCGGTGAAGCTTGCCGTGACGGTCTGGCCGCCCACCACCGTCACCACCTGATCGGGGGCTGGTTGATAGCCAGGGGGTGGGGTCACCTCGCGCACCGTGTAGGTGCCCGGCTCGAGCGGCCCTGTCGGGCCAGCTGCCCCGTCTTCGCCCACCACGAGTGACGCAACGACAGCGGAACCTCTCAGGACATCGAAGACCGCACCGGCGACCGAGAAGTAGCTCGTGTCGTCACCTGACTTGAGCAGCGCGATCGCTCCGGGCGCTGGTGGGGGCGGCCCTGAGGAGGTGAAGCTGGCGGTGCCGATGATGGTGGTGGGCGCCTCAGGGGCGACGATATCCTGCGCGCCGAGCACGTGTCGTGTGGGTCGGAAGAAGCTCAGGCCAAGTTGCCCGACATTGGCGATGGCGGTGACCGTCACGGTGACTGGCCCGTGACCCGTTGCGGTGATCCGCTGGATGAGTACGCCGGCGGCGTCGGTGGTGCCGACCGCCGAGGTCGCTCCAGCGGTGCCGTCGAACGTGGCGTTGGTCAGGCCGACAAGGACCGTGAGGCCGGCCACCCCTCGTCCTGTTCCTGGGAACGCAGCAGTGGTCTGGATCTGCGCGTTCGACGTGAAGGTGCTCCCGCCGCCGACGAGTCCGATGCGAAGGGTGGGAGGCCCCGACGCCCCGACTGCCGAGAGCGCCCAGCCGAGGAAGGTCGTGTAGGCCGTCTGAACGCCTGGGTCGAGCGACGAAGGACCTGGATGCCACACAGTGTCGTCGTAGAGCAGTTTGGCTGCGACGGCAGCCTGGTCAGCCGTGAACTGCCCGCGAACGCCGCCGAACGTCCCCTCCACCAGACCTCGTGAGAACGCGTAGCCAAGGGGACCAAGCTGCGAGGTGTCAGCACCGGCCGGAGGTCCGCTCAGCACATAGTCGTAGCCTGGCGCGGGGTAGGAACCACCACCACCGGCCAGAAAGGCGCAGAGTCCCCAGCCAGTCGCTGTCGGGAATCCCGGGCCGTAGGTGCCGAAGAAGGTGTTGGCCCCATGGTACGTGCCGCAAAATCCCGCCAGTGGGTACGGCGGAGGTCCTGCGGTGCAGGGAGCTGGGCCATCTCGCAGCTGGGTGGCAGCGGCACTCGTTGCGGGCGCCCATGAGGCGGCCAGCAGCACCACGGCTCCAGCGATCGCGCGCCACCGAGCGGCCCCCACCACCCCCATGAGATGGTGACGATATCTGGTGTCGCTGCCGAAGGTGGTGATCCATGGTCATCCGCTGGGCCCCAGATACCCTGCAGGAGTGGGCGTTCGTCGGCGAGATCTCATCGAAGGCGAAGAGGTGGTGGTGGAGATCCGATCATCGAGCCGATCGCTCGTGGCACCCATCCTCCTCCTCGTGGCGCTGGCGGCGCTCGTGGCGCTTGGTGTGTCGAGGCTCCACGGCTCGCAGCGAACGGTGGGTATCGATCTCGTGCTCGCAGCCGGAGCCTTGGCGGCGCTCTGGGCAGTGCTCCGATGGCTCAGATGGCGATCGAAGGTGATAGCGATTACCACCGAGCGGGTGCTCCTCGTCGAGGGGATCGCACGAAAGAGGACCGACCAGGTCACGCTCTCGAGAATCACTGAGGTCCATGTGGATCAGCGATTCTTGGACCGGCTGCTCGGGCGTGGCGCCGTGATCCTCGAGCTCGAACAATCGTCGCCGGTCGTCATCGACGGCGTGCGCCGACCAGACGCGCTCGCACGGCTCCTCCGTCGATCTGTGACGCCTCGACAGGACCGGTCGTCGCTGCTCGGCGGCTTGCCGGTCATCGTCGGTGACGGAGATCCCACGCCGCCTCGAGGAACACCGGCGGTGAGCGCTCCCGGCGCAACATCAGCGTTGATTCGTCGGGACGAGATCGACCGGCTCGAAGCATCGGGCGCGCTCTCCTTTGAGGAGGCGGCCCGTCGCCGAGACGAGCTCGGTTGGCCAGGCCACGCTTGAGTGACCCGACCTCGGTTCGCTCGGGGTACCGTTGCCAGCGTGACCCAGACCAGATACCGATGCACTGCGTGCGGCAACCTGACCCGATTCGACGTCGTGACGACATCGACCACACGCGCCTTCCACCACTTCACCGTCGGTGGTGAGCTCGAGGTCGAGGAGACTGAGGTCCTCGCTGAGACAGTCGATTCAGTGACGTGTCGCTGGTGTGGGCACGGCCGCAACGTCGAGGCAGTGGTCGACGGTGACGAGGTCGGCAGCGACGAGCCACCGGTCGAAGCTGGCCAGTGACCGAGTCGGCTCGGCTGAGTCCTGAGGAGGCTGCGGCCGTCCTCGAGAGGTCGAGGCCGATCCCGACGCTTCGAGGCACATCGCCCGTTGAAGCCGTCGATCTTGAGGGTGAAGGTCTCGATGGCTTCCACGTGAACAGACCGCTCGGCACCGCGGCGCTCCTCTTGCTGTTCCTGTCAGCAGACTGCGTCGGCTGCGATGAGCTCTTCGACGCAGCGGCGACGCCACCCCTCCTCGGGATCGATAATGGCGACGTCCTGATCGTCGTGCGCGAGGGCGATGGCATCGTCGAGCGTTCGCTCGGCGCCGAGGTTCTCATCAGTCCGAGCGCCTTCAGCGACTACCGCGTGCAGGGCACGCCCTTCTTCTCCCTTGTTGTCCCAGGTCGGACGACAGTCGCGACAGAGGGGGTCGCCTGGGGTGCCAGCGGCGTCAAGGACGCAGTCGAACGGGCGCTCCACGGCGACTTTCGGGTCGATGTACCGCGACTCGAGGGATGACGCCTCCCTCGTCCGTGCCTGCCCTGTCACAGCCATGGCGCATGCTGACGCCAGTGATCGGGGTCCTGCCTCGACGAGTGGAGCCGGAGGTGGCGAGATGGAGCAGCACATCACGATCGACTGCGATGGGTGTCGGGGTCGAGAGCTCGACGCGTGTGGCGACTGTGTCGTCAGCTTCATCGTTGAGCGGGAGCCAGACGACGCGCTCATCATCGACGCTGCCGAGGCCCGGGCGGTCCGACTGCTCGGCCGGGCAGGCCTCGTGCCGCCGCTCAGGTTCGAGGCGGAGGCAGTCGGAGGCGACGGCTGCTGAGGGTGCTCGAGGATGAGCCACCGCCGCCACCTCCTCGTCACCAACGACTTTCCACCCAAGGTCGGCGGGATCCAGAGCTACCTGTGGGAGCTCTGGCGACGCCTCGATCCGAGCACGTTCTCGGTGCTCACCGCGTCATCCGACCCACAAGCGGCGGACTTCGACACCGCCTTCACCGCCGCTGGCGGCTCGATACGACGTGTCCCGGGGAGGATCCTGTTTTTCCCAACACCCCGAACCCGCCGGCTGGTCGCGCAGGAGGTGGCGCGGGTCGGCGCCGACCTGGTGCTCTTCGATCCTGTGGTGCCTCTCGGCATGCTGGCGTCTTCGGTGGGCCCTGCAGCGCAGGTGCTCCACGGTGCTGAGGTCGCCATCCCGGGTCGCCTGCCGATCGCACGAGCGGTCCTGCGCAGGACGCTCTCGTCGTCGGCCGGAGCGATCGCCGCCGGCCCCTATCCCGAGGCGGAGGCCCGACGGGTCGCTCGAGCCTCCATGCCGCCGGTGCTCCAAGTCCCACCAGGGGTCGACACGCAGCGATTCCGACCGCTCGATCCGGCGGGCCGCACAGCGGTGCGCGAGCGACTCGGCCTCAAGCCCGAGGTGCCGCTCATCGTCAGCGTCAGCCGGCTCGTCCCACGAAAGGGGATGGACACCCTGATCGAAGCAGCTGGCATCCTGGCTCGAAGTGGCACCCAGCTCCAGGTCGCCATCGGCGGATCCGGGCGAGATGCCGCACGTCTCGAAAAGCTCGTCAACGAGCACCGAGCGCCTGTCACGATGCTCGGTCGGGTCGCCGACGATGATCTACCAGGTCTGGTTGGAGCGGCTGACGTGTTCGTGATGGCGTGTCGAAACCGTTGGGGCGGTCTCGAGCAGGAGGGGTTCGGGATCGTCTTCTTGGAGGCAGCCGCCTGCGCGACGCCGGCGATCGCCGGACGAAGCGGTGGTTCGGCCGACGCGGTGGTCGACGGCGTCACCGGCTCGGTCCTCGAGGACCCGAGGAGCGCCGCCGAGCTCGCCTCGACCTTGCAGAAGCTGCTCTTGGACCCAGAGCGCCGAGCAGCGATGGGCATCGCCGCGAGAGCGCGCGCGGTGGCATCCTTCGACTACGACGTCCTCGCTCGTAGGCTTGGCAGTGCGCTCTCGGCTGGATGGCCGGGCGCGCAGGTGCCAGAGTGAGTGTGAGCCGTGTGACAAAGGAGTCGTGCCGATGAGCGATCAGACGACGGAGACGATCCTCGTCGGGTCGAGCCCGAGCAGCGTCTACGAGGTGGCTGCAGACATCGAGCGCTACCCAGAGTGGGTGGCTGACATCAAGCAGGTCACCGTCGATGAGCGCGACGGTCTTGGACGACCGCTCTTGGTCACCTTCCGGACCGCTGCATTCGGCAGGTCGACGACCTATCAGCTTCGCTACGACTATGAGAAGGCCCCTGGTGAGCTCTCGTGGGTCTTGACCGAGGGTGACCTCACCACGGTCCTCGACGGTTCCTACGCTTTCGCCACTGCGCCTGGCGGGACAGAGGTCACCTATCACCTCGAAGCGCAGCTCAAGGTGCCGATCCCAGGGTTCGTGAAGTCCCGCGCCCAAGGGCGGATCCAGGCGACCGCCCTGCGCGAGCTCAAGGCGCGCGCCGAGTCTCTGCGGTGACGTCGCCGGCCATCGGCGTCGACGTCGGTGGCACGAAGATCCTCGGCATCGTCCTCGCTGAGGGAGCCATCGTCGATCGGGTCGAGCGACCGACACCGTCGGCACCCTCAGCAGACCTCGGCCGACGACTTGACCAAGCGATCGCCGAGGTCGTCGGCGAGCTGCTCGAGCGTGAGCCCGGGTCGCGATCGACGACGGTCGGCGTCGGACTGCCTGGAATGATGGGAACCGACGGCGTCCTGCTGGCTGCGCCCAACCTCCGCAGCGCGACAGGTGCTTCGCTCCAAGCGCCGCTCCAAGCCAAGCTCGACCGAGACGTGTCGCTTGCCAATGACGCAGATTGCGCTGCGCTCGCTGAGTCCAGGCTCGGCGTGGCGAGAGGTCACGACGACGTGGTCATGGCCACGCTGGGCACGGGCATCGGCGGTGGCCTCATCGCTGGTGGACGGCTTCTTCGAGGAGGGCGGGGCTACGCCGGGGAGATCGGCCACATGGTGCTCGACCCAGGTGGTGCGATGTGCCCCTGTGGCTCGAGAGGATGCTGGGAGCAGTTCGCCTCGGGGACAGCACTCGGTCGACTGGGCCGCGACGCCGCGCGCGCTGGCCGGCTCGCCGGGATCCTCCATGCCGTCGGAGGCGATCCCGAGGCGGTGCGCGGAGAGGACGTCACCCAAGCAGCGCAGGCTGGCGATCCCGAGGCGCTGCGGATCATCGACGAGGTGGCATGGTGGCTGGCGCGAGGACTGGCCAACCTGGTGGCGGTGCTCGACCCGACCATGATCGTCATCGGTGGGGGATTGTCGGCCAATGCCGACCTTCTCGTCGGGCCGGTGGGTGAGCTGCTGCCCTCGATGCTCGAGGGGGGTCGGGACCGGCCAGCCATCATTGTGGCGGCAGCCCAGCTCGGCCCAGAGGCAGGGGCGATCGGTGCTGCCCTGCTCGGAAGGGGAGACGGATGAAGGTTGGAGTGGTGCTGCCGACGTTCCAGTCGAGCCCGCACGCAGCCATCGAGGTGGCGGACGCAGCGGCTCAGGCTGGTGTCGATGGGGTGTTTGCCTATGACCACCTCTGGCCGATGGGCTCGCCAGAACGGCCTGCGCTCGCACCTTTCTCGATCCTCGGGCACGTGGCCCGGCGGCACCCCGGATTGTGGGTCGGCCCGTTGGTCGCCCGGATCGGACTCGTCGACAACGAGGTCCTCGCCTCGCAGCTCGCAGTGCTCCAAGAGGCCAGCGCGGGGCGCGTGATCGCCGCGATGGGGACCGGTGACTCCAAGAGCGCGGAGGAGAACCTCGCCTACGGCATCGCCTTCGACCCACCCGACGAGCGACGAGCGGCGCTTCGATCCCTGGTCGAGCGCGAGCTGGCCGATGGGATCGAGGTCTGGATCGGCGGCGGTGCCCGCTCGACGGTGGCGATCGCAGAGGAGCTCGGCTGCGCAGTCAACATGTGGGGGGCGAGCGCAGACAAGGTGCGAGAGCAGGCGGCGAGATCCACGGTGACCTGGGCTGGTGCTGGCGTCGACGAGTTGTCGCTGCACGCGACGCTCGGTGACGTGGATGAGGCGGGTGCGACCTGGGCCGTCGTCGGCTGGCCGACTCCCCTCGACGTCCTCGCCCGCGCGTCGTCGACCTGAGGTCTGTCGCCACCCAGCGGCCCCGCTACGGTGTCGTCCATGGAATTCCGCCGCATCAACGATCTGCCGCCCTATGTCTTCGCCGCCATCGACGGCCTCAAGGCAGCAGCTCGCAGCGAGGGGCGCGACGTCATCGACATGGGCTTCGGCAATCCTGATCTCCCCTCGCCGCAGGTGGCGGTCGACAAGCTGGCGGAGGCCGCCCAGAACCCTCGCAACCATCGTTACTCGTCGTCGAAGGGCATCCCAAAACTCCGCGCCGCAGCGGCTGCGCTCTACGCCCGAAAGTTCGGCGTCGAGCTGGACCCGGACACCGAGGTGATCTCGACCATCGGCGCCAAGGAGGGTCTGAGCCACCTGATGTGGGTGCTGCTCGGTCCCGACGACTCGGCCATCGTCCCGTCGCCGTCGTACCCGATCCACATCTACGCGCCGCTCTTCGCTGGCGCACGCGTGCACCAGGTCCGCATGGTCGACCCCTCTGAGGCGGCCGCTGCGGATTTGTCACCGGGCGACACCTTCTTCGACGGTCTCCTCGAGGCATGGGAGAACGCATGGCCCAAGCCCCGCGTGATCATCGCCTCGTTCCCGCACAACCCGACAACCGCGTGCGTCGACCTGGCCTTCATGCAGCGACTCGTCGACTTCGCTCGTGAGCACGAGGTCATCGTGGTCCACGACTTCGCCTACGCCGATGTGGGCTTCGACGGCTACGAGCCGCCGTCGATCCTTCAGGTGCCCGGCGCCAAGGAGGTGGCGGTCGAGCTGTACACGCTGACCAAGTCCTTCTCCATGGCGGGGTGGCGAAGTGCGTTCATGGTGGGCAACTCAGAGGTCGTCGCCGCCCTGACCAAGCTCAAGAGCTACCTCGACTACGGCACCTTCCAGCCGATCCAGATCGCCTCGATCGTCGCCATGAACGAGGCCCCCGACTATCCCGCCGAGATCTGCTCGATCTACCAGTCACGGCGTGACCACCTCTGCGACGGGCTCAATCGCATCGGGTGGGAGCTCACCCCTCCGAAGGGGACGATGTTCGTCTGGTCGCCTATCCCAGAACCGTACCGCCACATGGGGGCGCTCGAGTTCTCGAAGTTCCTCGTCACCGAGGCTGACGTGGCGACCTCGCCCGGTGTCGGTTTTGGCCCGGGTGGCGACGGGTACGTCCGCTTCGCCCTCATCGAGAACGAGCAGCGGATCTCCCAGGCGATCAGGAACCTGAAGAAGGCGCTTCCCGAGCTCGCCTGACCTGCGGGTCAGGGGAGGCCGGCACCTGGCACAGCGACCTCAGCCGATTCGATCCGTGCGAGCAGCGCCCCTGCGCCCACGATCTTGTGGTCAGAGCTCGGCGAGGTCATTGCAAACAGCGTGGTCATCGCAGGGCCGCCGAGCATGCAGGCGAAGCAGGTCTGCGACGTCGTGACCCGCTCCGTGATCTCGCCTCCCTCGGCAACACGGATCGCCTCTGGGGCGAGCGCGTTGGCGACCCACACTTGCCCTTCGGCGTCCAGGCAGATGCCATCAGTCGGGACCAGCTCGAGCTGGGCGAAGGTCCGTCGGTTCGACAACGTGCCATCGGTGGCGATGTCAAAGGCCGTGAGACGCATGCGCATCGTCTCGCCCACAATGAGCGTGTCGCCGTCAGGGGTGATCACCGAGCCATTCGGGAAGGCCATGTCATCGACGACCTGGATGATCTCACCGGCGGGGGAGAGCACCACGAGGTTCGTGGTCGGCGGCCCGGGAGGGGACAAGACGCCCTCGACGCCGTGCTTCTCAAGGAAGGCGTCGAGGTCGAAGCCGAAGTTGCCGACGTAGGCAGTTCCCTTAGGGCCGACGACGAGGTCATTGGCCCAGTAGCCGCAGTGCTCAGTGAGGTCGGCGTGGAGCGTCACCGTCCCATCGACCGCTCGACGCAGCACCTTGTGGTCCGTCATCGAGACGATCAGGAGCGAGCCGTCGGGGAGCCAGCCGAGACCAGAGGGCTGACCGGGCACCTCGACGAGGAGCTGCTCGTCGGTGCCGTCCGCTTGGATTGAGAAGACGCCGTGACGATAGAAGTCCGAGAAGAACAGCCGTCCCTCATGCCAGCGAGGGGCCTCGCCGAAAGCCAACCCCTCCTTGATGACGGTGGCAGCGTGCTCGATGGTCATGGTCCCTCCCCGGTGGTCGTGCCCTGAGTATTGCCACTCACGGGCTCCGCTGCTCAGCCAAGCACCCAAAGAGCGTGGCAAGTAGCGTGCGCCACGTGGCGTACTGGCTCTTCAAGATCGTTCTCTCGCCGATCATGTTCCTTCTCTACCGAGTCCGCCCCAAGCACCGAGCTGCGATCCCTCCGAAGGGCGGCGCCATCCTGGCTGCGAACCACCAGGCGTTCTGTGACTCGCTGTTCATCCCTCTGGTCGTGATCCGACGGAAGGTCACCTTCTTGGCCAAGGCGGAGTACTTCGACGACCCCAAGATGGCATGGTTCTTTCGGGCGGCCGGCCAGATCCCGATCCGTCGGGGCGGCGGCAGCGCCTCTGAGCGGGCGCTGGCGACCGCACTCGAGGTCCTCGATAACGGTCAGCTCATCGCCCTCTACCCAGAGGGGACGCGCTCCCTCGATGAGTACGTCCACAAGGGGCGTACCGGCGTGGCCAGGATGGCGCTCAGGAGCGGGTGCCCAGTCGTGCCAGTCGGCCTGCGTGGCACCACCGACGTGCAGCCAGTGGGTCAGAACTGGATGCGGCCCTTCCGGCGGGTCAGCGTCGTCTTCGGTGATCCGATGTATCTCCTGCCCGGGGACATCGCCGATGCGCCGAGTGAGCAGGAGGCGCTGCGCGACTTCACCGATCGCCTCATGCATACCATCGCAGAGCTCTCAGATCGTCCGTATCTCGACGAGTACATCCCGAAGAAGGCGAAGTCGTGAGCTTCCCTCAGGCCCATCCGCGGGAACGTTCCACAGCGCCAAGCCACGCGTCATAGGCGCGCGCAGCGTCGGCTGGGTCCTTCGACGGCTCGAAGACAGCGGCTCTCGACCAGGTCTCGGCCACCTCGTCGAGCGACCCGTAGACGCCCTCGGCAAGCCCGGCGACGGTGGCTGCGCCGATCGCCGTCGATTCGAGCGATCGAGGCCGCTCGACAGGTATCGACGACTGATCGGCCTGGCTTTGGAGCAGGAGATCCATCGCTGCAGCGCCGCCGTCGGCGCGAAGGCCCCGGAGCGAGGCCGAGCTCGCTGCGGCCATCGCATCGGTGATGGCACGGACCTCGAACGCCAGCGAGTCGACCACCGCACGAGCGAGCGCAGCCCGACCTGAGCCTCGGGTGATCCCGACGAGCGCCCCCCTCGCCGAGTCATCCCACCAGGGGCTGCCCAGCCCGACGAAGGCTGGGACGAAGGAGAGGCCGTCTCCTGGGGCCGCTTGTCGCGCCAGCGCCTCGGTCTGGGCAGCGTCGGTGATGATCCCAAGCTCGTCCCTGAGCCATTGGATCGCTGCACCGGCGACGAAAGCGGACCCTTCGAGCGCGTAGGCCACGCCGCCGTGGTCACCGAGATCCCAGGCCACGGTCGTGAGCAGCCCATCAGCCACCGCAGGTCGCCTGGGCCCGTTCTGGAGCAGCACGAATGCCCCGGTCCCGTAGGTGGCCTTGATCATGCCCTCATCGAAGCAGGCCTGGCCGAAGAGCGCAGCCTGTTGGTCGCCGAGGATCCCGCTCAGCGGCACACCGCCGAGTGATGGCAAGACGGACGGCGCCACCGTGGCGATGCGGCCACATGACGGCACCACGTCAGGCAGGAGCTCGAGAGGGACCCCGAAGATCGAGCTGAGCGTGGGTGACCAGGCCAGGGCATCAATGTCGAAGAGGAGGGTGCGCGAGGCGTTTGACGGGTCAGTGACGAACTTGCCGCCGTCGACGCCCCCGGTGAGCTGCCAGGCGATCCATGCATCGACGGTGGCGAGCGCAGGCTCCGTCGCGCCGTCGAGCGCGCCGTGCTCGAGGAGCCACGCCATCTTGGTAGCTGAGAAGTACGGGTCGAGGACCAGGCCGGTCGTCGACCTGACGAGATCGAGGTGGCCTTGGTCGCGCAGCTGTGCGCACGTCGCTGCGGTGCGCTTGTCCTGCCAGACGAGGGCTGGCGCGGTCGCTCGGCCGGTGGCCTTGTCGAAGGCCACCACGGTCTCGCGCTGGTTCGTGATGCCGATCGAGGCGACCTGGCCGGGATCGAGTCGGCTGGCCACCTCGCCCAGGGTCTCGGTGACGAGGCGCCAGATCTCTTCGGCGTCGTGCTCGACGAGTCCAGGCGATGGATAGGACTGGCGCAGCTCTCGGTAGGCGACGTCGATCACGCGGGCCTCGGCATTGAGGACGAGAGCTCGGACCCCCGTGGTACCGGCATCGATGGCGATCATCAGAGCCATGGATCAGGACGCTAGCGCAGCGAGTTCAGGGCTCTGCGGGGCCAACTCTCGCGCAAACTTTCGCGAACGCCCTCTGACCTGCGATTTCGCGAGGCACAAAACGTTGACAGGTGCGTAACTACAGTGCTGTAATAACCACTGCATCTTGATCTCCTGTCTCTGGAGACCACAACATGTTGTGGTTTTCGCAATTCTGCGGGGTCGGGGGGAATTCTCAGCCGAGAGCGGCAACGGTTGGGGGTGGCGGAAGAGCTGGCCGCAGAGACGACGAGGAGCAACCATGGCAATCGCACCACAGCGCACAGGCATCGGCATCCGCCGGCACTTCACCACGGAGGGAGTCCATCCCTACGACGAGGTGACCTGGGAGCGCAGGGACTCTCGCATCACCAACTTCCGTGATGGCTCCGTCGCCTTCGAGCAGCTCGACGTCGAGGTCCCCTCGACATGGAGCGTCAACGCCACGAACATCCTCGCCCAGAAGTACTTCCGAGGTTCGCTCGGCACGCCCGAGCGAGAGACCTCGCTCAAGCAGGTGGCGGACCGTGTCGCCGACACCATCACGGCGTGGGGCATCAAGGACGGCTACTTCGTCGACGCCGACGAGGCAGAGGTCTTCTGTGACGAGCTCAAGCACCTGATCATCCACCAGAAGGCCGCCTTCAACTCGCCGGTGTGGTTCAACATCGGCGTCAAGGGCGTGCCGCAGCAGGCGAGCGCATGCTTCATCCTGGCTGTCGAGGACTCGATGAACTCGATCCTCAACTGGTACACCGAGGAGGGCGTGATCTTCAAGGGTGGCTCCGGTGCGGGGGTCAACCTGTCCAAGATCCGCTCGTCGGCTGAGCTGCTCAAGGGTGGCGGGACCGCCTCAGGTCCGGTCAGCTTCATGCGAGGCGCTGATGCCTCTGCTGGCACGATCAAGTCGGGTGGCAAGACGCGCCGGGCAGCGAAGATGGTCATCTTGGACGCGGACCACCCTGACATCGAGGACTTCATCTGGTGCAAGGCGCACGAGGAGAAGAAGGCCCGGGCCCTCGCTGACGCTGGCTTCGACATGAGCCTCGACGGCAAGGACATCACGAGCGTCCAGTACCAGAACGCCAACAACTCGATCCGGGTCACCGACGAGTTCATGCAGGCGGTGGTCGACGACGCCGACTGGGACCTCCTCGCTCGCTCTGACGGTTCGGTCGTCCGGACGGTCAAGGCCCGTGAGGTCTTCCGTCAGTTCGCACAGGCGGCCTGGGAGTGCGCCGACCCGGGCATGCAGTTCGACACCACCATCAACGACTGGCACACCGCGTCGAACACCGATCGCATCAACGGCTCGAACCCGTGCAGCGAGTACATGCACATCGATAACTCGGCCTGCAACCTCGCCAGCATCAACCTGATGAAATTTCTCTCCGACGAGGAGGCGTTCGACGTCGAGGGCTACAAGGCAGCGATCGAGGTCGTCTTCACCGCTCAGGAGATCCTGGTCGGCAACGCTGACTATCCGACCGAGTCGATCGGCAAGAACTCCCTCAAGTTCCGCCAGCTGGGCATCGGCTACGCCAACCTGGGCGCGTTGCTCATGGCATGTGGCCTGCCTTACGACTCCGACGAGGGCCGTGCCTGGGCAGCGGCGATCACCTCGCTGCTCACCGGTCACGCCTATGCGACCAGCGCCAAGACGGCCGCTCGGATGGGACCCTTCGCCGGCTACTACGAGAACGCCGAGCCGATGCTGCGGGTGCTGCGCAAGCACCAGGCAGCCGCCTCCGAGATCGACGAGGAGATCGTCCCCTCTGAGCTGCTCTGTGCCGCCCAGGAGGCGTGGGACGAGGCGGTCGAGCTGGCAGAGGTGAACGGCGTTCGCAACGCCCAGGCGTCGGTGCTGGCACCGACCGGCACCATCGGCCTGTTGATGGACTGTGACACCACTGGCATCGAGCCTGACCTCGGTCTGGTCAAGACAAAGAAGCTCGTCGGTGGTGGCACCATGTCGATCGTCAACCAGACGGTCTCTCGAGCTCTCGGCAAGCTCGGCTACACGCCGGAGCAGGCCGCAGACATCGTCGCCTACGTCAACGAGAACATGTCGATCATCGGCGCCCCTCACATCAAGGCAGAGCACCTTCCTGTGTTCGCCTGCTCGATGGGTGACAACACGATCCACTACCTCGGCCACGTCAAGATGATGGGCGCAGTCCAGCCATTCATCTCGGGCGCCATCTCGAAGACGGTCAACATGCCTGAGGATGTCTCGATCGAGGACGTCGAGCAGCTCCACATCGACGCATGGCGACTCGGCGTCAAGGCAGTGGCGATCTACCGGGACAACTGCAAGGTTGCCCAGCCGCTGTCGACCACCAAGAAGGGGGCGGAGGAAGACGACGCTCCCCAGGGCCTCCAGGCTCGCATCGCTGACCTCGAGGCACAGCTCGCTGTCGCCAAGGCGCTGCCGGAATCGGTGCTCGTCGGTGCGGTGCGAGAGCGCCTTCCGCGCCGCCGCCGCTCGAACACGTTCTCCTTCAAGGTCGCCGACTGCGAGGGCTACGTGACGGTCGGAGAGTACGAAGACGGTCGTCCGGGCGAAGTCTTCATCAAGGTCTCGAAGCAGGGCTCGACCCTGGCTGGGATCATGGACGCCTTCTCGATCTCGATCAGCTTGGGTCTCCAGCACGGCGTCCCGCTGGCAACCTACGTCCGCAAGTACTCGAACATGCGCTTCGAGCCCGCTGGCATCACCGATGACGCCGATCTGCGCATCGCTACCAGCCTCGTGGACTACATGTTCCGTCGACTTGCGCTCGACTACCTGTCGCTCGAGGAGCGCCAGGAGCTCGGCGTGCTCTCGACGGCAGAGCGGACGCAGCCGACCCTGCCCGGCGTCGAGGAGTCGGTGACCGAGTCCTTCGGCATGGTGACCGCCGAGGCGATCGAGCTCACCTCGACCCCCGGGCCGCTGGCTCGAGCTGAGCAGCGCGATGCTCCCTACTGCTACAGCTGTGGCGACATGATGCAGCGTGCAGGCTCGTGCTACGTGTGCAGCTCGTGCGGCACGACGAGTGGGTGCAGCTGATGTTGAGTTGCATTTGATTTTCAGCGAGAATTGCATGGCTGTTTCAGGGGGATTGCATCTGATTTTCAGTGCGATGGCAGCCGGGACGGCCCAGGTCATTCGTGGAGGGCGCTCCGACCTATCCCGGGAGCTGTCAGGCCAATAACTGCCAGGATCGCGGGATTTGCGTTGACGGGTACGAGCCGGGTCCCAGGGTGTTGTACTTGCCATACCCTAAAGAGCTCGTCGGCGAATCCCTGTCCAATCTCGTTCACGCCGGTGAAGTCGAGCTCCACCTGATCGAACATCTCGAGTCGCGCAGCGAGAGCCTTCGCCTGAGTGCGCGAGACGAAGCCATCGCCGCTGAAGAGATCGACCCGAATGCGAGATCTCTTGGACCCGACGATCTCGGGATCAGTCATGTCGTTGGACACATCATGAAGGGTGCGAGCCGTTGATCCGAGCACCTCGCATCTCACGAGCGTGCCCTTGCGCTTTTCGTCGAGCCATCCGACGGCAGCGTCATCGCGCTCGAGGTCCGTGGTCCAGACGAGGTGGCCACTAGACAGGATGAATCGGTCAGCCAACCGGGAGGAAAGGTAGATACCGAGTCCGCTGTGGTGGGCGGGGTCGGTGGTCTGGCGACTCTTTGCGATCTCCCCGATTGCATCGAAGTCTCGCGCCAGCCCGCGTGACTCTCGCATCCGTCTGAAGGCTCCGATGCCATCGTCTTCAACTTCGAAGGCAATGCGCATCTCGTCGAGGAACCACCTTATCTCGATGACGGCTCCTGCTGAGTGCTCGATCGCGTTGTTCACCATCTCGGTGAACGTGAAGTTCAGATTGGCAACAACCACCTGGTTGTTGAGGATCACCAGATCCAGATCCTTGAGCGCCCTGTGTTCGAGCGTCCATACGTCGCTGTCCGAGAGTCCCTTGATGCTGTACCTGGCGGAGCGGAGGGTGTTCCTCACATAGTGCGCCGTGCGGCCTGCTCCTTCGTGACGGACGAGGCCACTCTTCTCCATCTTCTTGAAGTGATAGTGCGCAGCCTGCCTTGAGACGCCGGCTGCCGCGGCGACGTCACCCGAGGTGACCTGTGGATGCAGGCTGAAGAGCTCTTCGATTGTTTCTCGAATTGGTTTTGACATTATTACCTTTACGTCCCGATGGGTCGATCCCAAGCTCAGATCTCTTGATGTTTTTACCTTTGAGATCAATAATGGACTAGTAAGGTCAAAATGTCAAGATAACCAAGGGGCTGCAGTACCTCAAAGGTGGGCAGCCGGTGGCGTCCGCAGAAGGAGGGCCGTCCCTGAAATTCGGATGCAACTCGGACCGCATCTCGGATGCAACTCGACAGCTGAAAGACGGGCCACCGCGGTGATGAGGTAAGCGACAAGAGGGCCGCCATCGTGGTGGCCCTCTTGTCATTGTCTCGAGCGGGGCGACGGTGGTGGTTGCCGTGAGGCCGGACTCGGACGCGCTGAGCGTCACGACGCTCAGCGGAGGTGGAGCGGCCTCTTGGTCACGCTCTCAACTTCGAGTTGGGGCTTCGAGCCGCCGTTACCGAAAGGCCGCTCCCAGCGACCCGTGGGCGAGTGGGAGGATTCCCTCTGTGAACCGTCCGTCTCTCGCCGCAAAGGGGCGCTGGCTCATTGGGGCCATGCTCGCTGTCAATTGCCTGGCTGGAGTGGCCTTGGCGGATCCAGCGGGCGCGTCGCCATCGCAGCAGCGGGGGATCGCCATCTATGTCGATGTCGGACAGTTCGATGAAGCCACTGCGCTCGACCATGCGATAGCGACGTTCGACTACGCCAAGAGGCTCCACGCCGATTCAGTCCAGCTCAGCTTCCCGTTCGAGATGACGAGCTGGAACTCGAACGATCCTCATGACACCCCTTCGGTGACGCCCATGATGACCTTGCTTCGAAAGATGGTGACGCTTGCCGCCGACCAGGGTCTCTCGGTCGAGCTGCGCCCACTGTTGCTTGAGAGCAACCTTCATCCTGGGGCCTCATGGAGAGGAGAGATCCAGCCCAGCCAGCCCAAGGTGTGGTTTGCGAACTATTGGACCTTCCTGCAGCCGTATCTGAAACTGGCGGCTAGCAAGGGCGTGGCCTCCTTCTATCTCGAGAGCGAGCTCGACTCGATGGTGACGCCGGCGCTCAGCCAGCGCTGGAGCCACCTGTCGAGCGAGGCGGCGCAGATCTATCCAGGACAGCTCGTCGGGTCCACCTCACACACTGCCTACCTCTTCCGTCACGGGATCGCACAGGCCTACGACGACTACGACCCCACCATCCAGCCCGACAGCGCCTCCGTGGCGACCTTGACGAAGAGCCTGGAGAACTCGCTCGACTACGACGCGATCCCAGGAATGCGATCCAAACTGGCGCTCTCAGAGGTCGGGATCCCGGCGGTCCACCACGCCTACTGGCAACCGTGGAAGTTTGACGTCACCGGGCCGATCAAGCCGAAGGTCCAGGTCAACTGGTTCACCGCCATGTGCCATGTGGTCCAGGCAGAGCATCTCGCCGGGCTCTACTTCTGGGACCTCGATATGGGGTCGTTCACCACCGCTGGCTTCCCGAGTGATCCCGCCACGTGGGTCAACACCCCGGGTGCCGACGCGATCAAGTCGTGCTTCAAGAAGCTGGCTTCGTAGCGAGGCTGCTCCGCGGTTCCCCTGGGTGCGCGATCTATGGTTGGAAAGAACATCGAGGTCGTGGAGGCACGCACATGTTGGTTCGCTGGACAATCCGGCTGCTCTCGTCGCTGATCGGGATCGCGGCGGGTCTCATCATCTCCGACGCCACGCTGTCGAACTTCCACATCTCTGTCGAGGGCGTGGTGGTGGCGACCCTGGTGTTCTGGGTCGTGCACATCGTGGTCTCATTCTTGGCGCTTCGGGTCCTGATCCGGCAGCCCTCGATCGCAATGGCAGGCTTGCTCGCCGTCGCCTCGACGATCATTTCGCTGGTGATCGTCAGCTTCATCGTGTCGAGCATGAAGGTGACTGGATTCAGCACCTACGTCCTCGCCACCCTCATCATCTGGGCCACCACGGCGATCGGTGACATCGTGGGCCAGCGGATGATCCGTGCTCGGCGCATCGATCGCCAGATCGACCGCCGAAGCTGAGCTTCTTCGATGCCGATCAGGCGCCGAAGACGAGGAAGGCGAAGGCGAGGAACACGACTACGTGGATCGCTCCTTGGAGCACGGTGGCTTCCCCTGATGTCAACGTGATGCTGGCGAGGATCGCGGTCATCACGAAGAGCACGAGATCCTGTGGGGAGAGCCCGAGGGCCAGCTGCTGATGCATCAGCAGGGAGGCGAACGCGACGACCGGGATGGTCAGGCCGATACTTGCTACCGCGGAGCCAAGCGAGAGGTTAAGGCTGGTCTGCATCTCGTCGCGCCGGGCCGCTCGAACGGCAGTCACCGACTCTGGCAGGAGCACCAGGAGGGCGATGACGAGTCCGACCACCGCCTCGGGGAGCCCGAGGGTGTGGATCTCGCGCTCGAGCGGGCTGGAGAGTTCTTCGGCGAGACCGACGACGGCGACGAGGCAGATGCCAAGGAGCACGAGGGCTCGGATGGCTTGGCGGCGAGTAGGGCGGTGGGTCAGAACGTCAACGGTGTCGTTCTCGGTGTCCTCTGGCAGGGCGGTTGGCTCGAATTGGTCTTTGTGGCGGATGGTCTGGACGAAGACGAAGACGAGGTAGAGCACCAGCGAGGTGACGCCAGCAAAGACCAGCTCAGGTCGACTGGCGATCGCGCCAGGAGAACCGTGGGTGAACGCCGGGAGGACCAGGCTTAGCGAGCCGAGGCAGAGCACGGTGGCCAAGAGCGCGCTGGCCCCAGCCTTCTGGAACCGCACGATGCTGGTTCGCCGCACATTGACGAAGATGCAGACGCCGACGACGCCGTTGACGACGATCATGAAGGCAGCGAAGACCGTGTCGCGAGCAACGCTCGACACCTCGGAGTGGTGGGTCAGCATCAGCATGATGATCAGCGACGCTTCGATGATGGTGACGCACACGGCGAGGACGAGCGCCCCAAGGGGCTCGCCGACGCGATAGGAGACGAGCTCGGCGTGCGAGACGGCCTCGAGGACAGCGAGGACCAGGACAACCACCGGGATGGCGAAGAGGATGCCGTGCTTCGGATGGAGCTCAAGGCCGAGCAGCAAGACAGCGATGGCGAGCGCGGGGATCCCGAGCATCCGCAGGTTCGCCGTCGTCTTCGAGCGCCGAGGCGCTGCGTCAGCCTGCTGCACCTGCCCCCTCGATCCGTTCGATCTGCGCGCGGTCTGCTGCCCCTGGTGTGCCAAGCGAGACGCCGGCAGGAAGCTCGACGTGCAGCTCGTCGCACCCGTCGATCTCGAGAAGGCCGTCCACGGCAGTGGCGTCGATCACATGGCCTCCGACAGTTCGGTCGTCGGAGATGAAGTGGAAATGGAAGCCGGGCACCTCGATGCCAGCGGAAGCATCTGGAAAGTGGAAACCGACGAGCGTCCCGACGGCAGCAGCGACTTGGAAGGTGGTCTGGTGGGCAACGACCTCGTCGAGGGGCACGTAGGGAGGCGACTGGCGTGCAACCGAGCGAAGGTGGAGGTCGACGAAGCTGCCGTGGAGGCGGATGGCGAGGACTGGAGCTCGAGCTGGCGCCAGCATGATGCTCATCGCGCTGAGGTCAGCCAGCAACATCGCTTCGCCCAGCTCCGCGGTGGTGTCGCCGCGGAACGCACAGACGACGGCGAAGGGGGTCTTGATCGATGAGTCAACGGCGATCACGGTGCCGTCGGCCTCGATCAGCCAGCACTCGCCATCGAGGACGATGAGCTCTCCGCCGAGCTGCTGGATGGTCCCGATGCCAAGGTCGCCAAGGCGGAGGACCTCCGCCAAGGTCGCGTCGCCCTCATAGCCGCCGGCCATCAGGGCTGCCAGGGTGCCGGCCTGGATGGCTGTGTGCTCTGCCAGCGGATCGTGATCGAGGCCCGATCGGGTCATTGCACGCAGATGCAGGGCACCGATCAGACGGTCGTCGATGATGTCGCGAGCCACGGTGCGACTCTAGGTGGTGGTCACCGCATGGCGACGACGTCGATGTCCTCGTCACGCCAGAGGTCGAACCGCTCTTCTGGCAGGCGGAGGCAGTGCGTCGGCTCGAGGGCGGTCACGAAGTCCGGTTCGTGGCTGACCACCACGATGGTGCCCTCCCACTTGGCGAACATCCGACCGACAGCCTCAACCGATGCTGGGTCGAGATTGTTGGTCGGTTCATCCAAGATCAGCAGGTTGCAGCCACCGGCAGCCAACATTGCCAAGCCGAGCTTGGCGCGCTCGCCTCCCGACAGCGAACCGGCCGGCTGCTCCATGGCCGCGCCAGAGAGCCCGAAGGATCCGAGAAGGGCCCGACGATCGGCCTCGGTCTCGAGAACGCTGTCGTCGACATTGTCGAGCGAGCGGGCATCGAGGTCGATCTGCTCATGCTCCTGGGCGAAGTAGCCGAGCGAGACGTTCACGCCGATCTCGATGGTGCCGGTCGTGGGTTGCTGGACCCCGGCGAGGCAGCGCAGCAGGCTCGACTTGCCGGCGCCGTTCTTCCCCACCACAGCGATGCGGTCTCCACGGCCGGCCTGGATCCTGACTGAGCGGAGCACCTTCTTCGGGCCGTAGGCGACCGAGACCGAGTACACGTCGAGCGGGATGTCACCCGATCGGGATGGGGTCGGCAGCTTGAGCGTGACTTTCTTGTCGCGCCGATTCACGGTCGTGCGATTGTCCTGCATCCGGCCGACTCGCCGGTCGAGTGCCTTGGCGGTCTTGGCTCGCTTCTCTGTCTGGCCTCGCATCGAGTCAGCGAGTTGGCTCAGGCGCTTGATCTCTCGTTCCTCTTGGGCGTGGGCCTTCTCGGCCTGGGCGGTGTCGAGCTCGAACTTGGCTGTGAAGGCGCTGTAGTTGCCCTTGTACTCGCTGAGACGACCATCCGCGAGGTGGAGCACCTTGGTGATCGCCTGGTCGAGTAGGTCGAGGTCGTGGCTCACCACGAGGATGGTGCCCTGGAACGAGTTGAGCTCATCGACGAGCCAGCGCTTGGCGGCCAGGTCGAGGTGGTTGGTGGGCTCGTCCAGGATCATGATCTCGGGCTGCTGGAAGAGGAGACGAACGATGTCGACTCGACGGCGCTGCCCACCCGAGAGCGACGTGATGTCCTCGAAGAGGAGGTCTTGTCGGAGGCCGACGCCGTCGGCGAGCCGAGCCATCACTGCCTCGGCCTCATAGCCCCCGAGCTCCGCATATCGGCTCTCGAGCTCGGTGAATTGCTCGATATTCTCGCCACTTGGGTCCGCAGCCATCGCACTGCGCGCCTCGCCGAGCTTGTCGTCGAGGACATCGAGGCCCTTGGCAGAGAGCACATGTGAGAACCCGCTCGGATCGAGGCCGAGGCCCTCAGGGGAGGGGACCTGCGGAAGGTAGCCCAGCTGCCCCACGATCTTGAGTGAGCCGGTGTGGTGGACCTCAGGATCAGGCTCGCCGACAAGGACCGAGATGAGGGTCGACTTGCCAGTCCCGTTGCGCCCGACCAGGCCGACCTTCTCGCCGGTCGCGACGAGGAAGGAGGCGCCATCAAGGAGCTTGCGCTGGCCTATCTCGACGCTGAGGTTGGTTCCGGTGATCATGGGCGGGAAGGACGATTCTCCCACACGCCACAGCCCTCGCAGCCCGGGGTGTGCGACCATGGCGCCATGACACCCTCGCCGATGGACGAAGAGCACCTCGAGATGAACCGCAGGTCGTGGGACGCCCGCACGCCGTTGCACGCATCGAGCGCCTTCTATGACGTCGACGGCGTAGTGGCGGGCCGATCGACTCTGCACCCGTTCGAGCCTCTCGAGCTCGGTGACGTCACCGGCTGCTCGCTCGTGCATCTGCAGTGCCATCTGGGTACCGACACGATCTCGTGGGCCCGCTTGGGCGCCAGGGTCACCGGCCTCGACTTCTCAGCCCCTGCGATCGAGGAAGCCACAGCGATCGCCCGCCGTTGCGGCATTGATGCTGAGTTCGTCATCGCCGACGTCTACGACGCTGTGCAGGCGCTGGGCCGTCGATTCGACGTGGTCTACACAGGGCTCGGGGCACTCTGCTGGCTCAAGGACATCGCCGCGTGGGCGCAGGTGGTCACTGAGCTGCTCGAGCCGGGCGGTCGGCTCTACCTGCTCGAGTTCCACCCTCTTCTTGGCGTGCTCTCGGATGACGGACCTTTTCTCGACCCTGCGTACCCCTACTTTTGGCGGGAAGAGGGTCTCGTGCTTGCCGACAACAGCGACTATGCAGCCGGGCCAGAGGTCCTCGACGATGACGTGACGGTCGAGTGGCCGCATCCCATCGCCGACGTGGTCACTGCGATCCTCGGAGCTGGCCTCGAGCTCAAGCAGCTCTCGGAACACGATGTCCTTGCCTTCGCTCCTTGGAAGGAGCTCGAGGAGGTTCCCGGCGAGGCGACGCTATGGCGGCTCCCAGCTGGCCAACCGCAGATCCCGCTCGAGTACTCGCTCCTCGCGGTCAAGCCAATCTGACCTCAAGACGCGACAACGCCCGGTCCGTCGTGGACCGGGCGTTGTCGACGTTCTGCGTGAAGTGGCCTAGCTGAGCAGCTTGGCCTTCTGAGCCTCGAACTCCTCGTTCGTGATGACGCCCTTGTCCTTGAGGTCGGCGAGCTTGGCGAGCTCGTCGGCGCTGTTCGTGCCAGCGGCCTCCTTGACGTAGCTGTTGAACGCCTGCTGCTGATCCTTGGCAGCCTGCAGCTGGTGCTCATGCATCTTGCCGCCACGGGCGATGAGGTACACGAGGACGCCGAGGAACGGCAGGATGATGATGAACAGCACCCACATCGCCTTTGCGAAGCCGCCCATGTCGTGGCTGCGGAAGATGTCGATGATCACCTGGATCAGCAGGAAGATCCAGAGGAAGAAGACGAAGAAGAACAGGATCGTCCAGAAGAGATCCAGGAGTGGGTAGGAGCTAGCAAGCGTCATCGGGGTTTCCTTTCAGGAAGTTTTGTCAAAGTGAATCTAGCAGTGGAGCCCAGCCGGGAGGGGAACGATGATTTCGAGTTCCCTGCTTCTGCAGGCTCAGGCGACTGCTGGCAGCCCTAGGCTGGATGCAGGAAACGGTCGAGGAGAGGTGTGGACCTGAGATGGCGCAGCGACAGGCAACCGGTTCGTTCGGCTCGAAGGGAAACTTCGACCGGCTGGTGAGCACCTACGGCCCTGGGTCGACAGAGGTGAGCGACGCGGCGCCGCTCATCGCCGCCGACGTTTTTGACAAGGTCGGACTCTTGGTGGCGATCGCTCTTGTCGGCGGCATAGGTGCCGCGTTCTTGCGCGTACCACCCGTGATCGCCTTCGTGTCGTTGTTCGTGGCCATGGGCTTCGCCATCGCAGCGATGCTCAAGCCGGCGAAGGCGATGATCTTCGCCCCGCTCTTCGCTCTGAGCGAGGGCGTCGCCCTCGGCTGGATCTCTCGGGCCTTTTCTGGACCGAACGCTGCGGTGGTCCCGATGGCCATCATCGGCACGTCGGTCGTGTTCGTCGCCGTACTCTTCTCGTACCGGACTGGTCTGGTCAAGGTGGGGCCGGCATTCGTGAGGGCGACCATCATCGCGGGCATCGGCCTCTTGGCCATGATGATCGCCTCGTGGTTCGGCCTCACGATCCCCTTCACCAGCTCGGGCACGTCGACGCTGCTGATCTTCGGCGTGCTCTACCTCGTCGTTGGGGTGATGGACCTCTTCGTCGACTTCGCCTATGTGTACAAGGCGCAGCAGGCGGGTGTGTCCAAGGAAGGGGAGTGGTTCGCTGCGCTGTCGATCATGTTCTCCCTGGTGATGATCTACCTGGCGCTCCTCCGCATCCTCGGGAGCCGCTGAGAGATCAACCGCCCGTCGATGCTTTGAGCCGAGCCAGGGTGGCGGCACCCAACTCGTCGTCGATGGTGACTTCGACGAGCTTTCGGCGAGAGCCTCGGCCGTGCACCAGCCGAACTGCTCGTGGTCGGACGCCGAAGGCATCGGCGACTGCGAGAAGGACCGCATCGTTCGCCTTGCCCTCGGTCGCAGGCTCTCGCACCTTGACCAGGAGGCTCGACGCACGCATCCCACCGACGGCTGGCACCCTCGCTCCCGGCTGGACGTGGACTGGGAATCGGATCGGCACGCTGCTCAGCGTGCGAAGTCCCAGGACCCACCCGACTCGTAGCGCCGGAGCACGTTCTTGGCGATCAAGATGCGGTGGACCTCGTCGGGACCATCTGCGAGCCGGAGCGTTCGAGCCCCCAAGTACATGCGGCTCAGTGGGAGATCGTTCGACACACCTGCTGCTCCCCAGACCTGGATCGCCCGATCGACGACTCTTGAGTACGCCGCCGGGACGTAGATCTTGAGGGCGGAGATGTCGGTCCTCGCCTCAGGGTCCCCTCGATCGACCTTCTCGGCTGCAGCGATCGTCATCATCCGGGCCGTCTGCAGGTCGATGTAGCTGTCGGCGATGAAGCCCTGGATGAACTGCTTGTCCTTGAGCAGACCACCGTGGACCTCTCGGGTGAGCGCCCGCTCGACCATCAAGTCGAACGCTCGCCACATCTGCCCGACTGAGTTCATGCAGTGGTAAATGCGACCCGCACCGAGGCGATCTTGCGCAGCCTCGTGCCCTTGGCCGACTCGACCGAGCGCGTTGTCGAGCGGGACGCGCACGTCTCGGTAGATCACTTCGCAGTGGTCCGACGTCGGACTTCCCCAGATGCCGATCCCGCGGACGATGTCGACCCCCGGCGTGTCGGTCGGGACGATGATCTGGACCATCGAGCCGCTCCGACCCTCCTCGCCAGTCGCGTCCTGGGCACGACACATCACGATGAAGAAGTCAGCATCCTTGCCGTTCGAGGTGAACCACTTGTGGCCATCGATGACCCATTCGTCGCCCTCGCGCCGGGCAGTGGTCTTGAGCGAGCGTGGATCTGAGCCGGCGCTGTCAGGCTCGGTCATCGAGAAGCCGGACTCCATGGTCCCCTCGATGAGCGGCAGCAGCCACTTGGCTTTCTGCTCCTCGGTCCCGTACTTGGCCAGGATCTTCTGGTTCCCGCTGTTAGGCGCCACGACCCCGAAGAGTCCGGCGGCACCGACCGCGTAGGCCAGGATCTCGTTCATGTAGGCGTGGGGGAGGAACTCGAGGCCCATGCCGCCGTACTCGGTCGGCAGGTGCGGCGCCCACAGCCCGGCGGCTCTCACCTTCTCCTTGACCTCGTCTCGTGCCTCGCGGGCGCGCGCTCGAACCTCGTCGCTGAGTGCGGCACCCTGTCGCTGCGGCCACAGCTCGCCCTCGCGAGGGAGGATCTCGTCGTTGATGAGCGCAGCGGTCCGGAGGCGGACGTCATTGGTCCGTTCATCGAGGTTCGCAAGTGGGGTCACGGTGATGGGCATGAGCCATTCCTAGCAAGTTTCCCGTCGCCCTGACCCTGTGAGCGACCTAAGATCGCCCTCCCAGGGGGCCCATGGCGGGTCGCTGGATCGGCGGAAGGAGGGGTGGCGACATGCCGCTCAGCTACGAAGAGGCACTCGAGCAGATCACTGGCGAGGGCCAGATCTTCGAGCTCATCACCGAGACCGTCGATGGCCAGGACTATCGGGTGTTCAAGAACGCTCCGCCCAACCTCGGTGCGCTCTTCGCTGGTGCTCGAGGCGACGACGCCACGTTCCTCGTCTACGAGAACGAGCGCTGGAGCTTTGACGACGTCATGAAGGCCGCCGACGCCCTGGGCGCGACCTTGGTTGAGCGCTACGGCATCACCAAGGGCGACCGGGTGGGCATCGCCATGCGCAACCTCCCTGAGTGGATCATCTCCTTCGCCGCCATCTTGATGGTCGGTGGTGTGTCGGTGTCCCTCAACGCCTGGTGGACCGAGGAAGAGCTCGACTACGCCATCGGCGACTCTGGGCTCAGCCTTCTGATCGCTGACCCAGAGCGGGTCGAGCGGGCGCACCGACCCGCACACGGTCACGGCTGCAAGATCCTGGTCGTCCGCTCTGACTCGCTCGAGCCGCAGTTCCACGACGTCGATCGCTACGAGGACGTGGTGGTCCCTGGGACGCCGCTGCCGACGGTCGAGGTGCTCCCTGACGACGACGCCACCATCCTCTACACGTCGGGCACGACCGGATTCCCCAAGGGCGCCGTGTCGACCCACCGTGCGGTCATCCAGGCGCTGATGGGGTTCTGGGCGAACAACACCATCGGTGGTGCGCGCAAGGGCGGCGAGAACGTCATGGGCGGTGATGAGCACCCGCCGTGCTTCATCTTGATCGTCCCGCTGTTCCACGTGACCGGCTGCGTGCCGGTGATGCTGTCGTGCTTCGGCATGAAGTTCAAGCTGGTGATGATGTACCGGTGGGACCCGGAGGCCGCGCTCCGTCTGATCGAGGCTGAGCGGGTGACGACCTTCGTCGGCGTCCCCACGCAGAGCTGGGACATGCTCGAGAGCCCCAACTTCTCGAAGTACGACACTTCGTCGTTGGCGAGCGTCGGCGGTGGTGGCGCGCCCGCGCCGTCAAAGCTCGTCGACCGCATCGAAGGGGGCTTCAAGAAGGGCCGGCCGAACATCGGGTACGGGATGACCGAGACGAACGCGTTCGGCCCCAACAACAACGGTGATGACTATGTCGCCCACCCGACGTCGACCGGTCGGGCCCACACCACGATCATGGATTGCGAGATCCGTGGCGAGGACGGGTCGCCGCTGCCGGTCGGCGAGCGCGGCGAGATCTGGATGCGCGGTCCGAACCTGATCCGCGGCTATTGGAACAAGCCAGATGCCACCAAGGAGACGATCGTCGGCGGCTGGTTGGCATCAGGCGACCTTGGCCGCATCGACGAAGACGGCTTCCTCTACATCGAGGACCGGGCCAAGGACATGGTGCTCCGAGCGGGTGAGAACGTGTACTCCGCAGAGGTCGAGAGTGCGATCTACGAGCACCCTGACGTCTACGAGTGCGCGGTCCTTGGCGTGCCGCACGAGCGCTTGGGCGAAGAGGTCGCAGTGGTCATCCACCCCAAGGCCGGCGCAACGCTCGATGAGGACAGCCTCCAGGACTTCCTGGCTGACAAGCTGGCGAGCTTCAAGATCCCATCGAAGGTCGTGTTCTCCAACGAGCGGTTGCCGAGGAACCCGTCGGGCAAGATCCTCAAGCGGACGATCAAAGAGACCCTCTTCTCGAGCTAGCTCTTCGTCGGCGCGATGTCGATGCCCGCCATGCCCATCGCTTGGACGGCGTAGTAGGCGACCGGCATCGATCGTGCCTCGTCGAGGGTGACGAAGGCCGCCAGGTCAGAGCTGCCGGTGGCCTCATCGCAGAGTTCGCCGGACGCGTGGTCGATCGAGTAGATGATGCGGACGCTGTGGAGCTTGGTGCCGTCTCGCCGTGTCCGAACATCAGAGATGATCCCGAGCTGTGCGCCGATGGTGGCGACGAGGCCAGTCTCCTCAGTGATCTCTCGCTCGAGGGCCGCCATCGGGTGCTCGCCGTGCTCGACGCCACCGCCGGGCAAGAACCATCGTCCGGCTACCTCGGTCAGGTTCGAGGCCCGTACCAGCAGGATCGTGTCATCGCGTCGATAGACGCCATAGGCGGCGAGGCGCTGGATCGGGTGGGGCCGGCGTGCCACGCGTCAGGTCAGCGGGTCTTCGGGAACCCGAGGTCGACCTCTGAGGTGGCAGGGTCCGGCCAACGGGTCGTGACGACCTTCGCTCTGGTGTAGAAGTCGATCCCTGCCGGGCCGTACATGTGGGCGTCACCGAAGAGGGAGTCCTTCCATCCACCGAATGAGTACGTGGCGACCGGCACCGGGATCGGGACGTTGACCCCCACCATGCCGCAGGTCACGTCGAAGGTGAACTGTCGGGCCGCACCGCCGTCTCGGGTGAAGATGGCCACGCCGTTGCCGTACTGGTTTGCGTTGACCAGCTCGATCGCCTCGGCGTAGGTGCTACGGCGAGCGACGCTGAGGACCGGTCCGAAGATCTCCTCGTCGTACACCTTCATGCCGGGAGCGACGTTGTCGATCAGGGACGTGCCGATGAAGAAGCCGTCGGCTGCGTCGCCGGTGAACGTGTGGTCCCTGCCGTCGACGACCACCGTCGCACCCTCGGCACTCGCGCCGGCCACGTAGCTGGCGACCTTGTCACGGTGCTCGGCAGTGATCAGCGGGCCCATCTCGCTGGCTGGGTCGTCGCCTGGACCGATCACGAGCTTTGCCATGCGCTCGGCGATGGCGGCGACGAGCGGATCGGCGATCTCGCCGACGGCGACGACCACGCTGACCGCCATGCAGCGCTCGCCTGCTGAGCCGTAGGC